>Ga0268265_10000867_pt1 | contig 28355 bp, 32 predicted proteins | sample KBSSwiS52_FD_190355 | JGI IMG/M metagenome (GOLD analysis project Ga0268265, IMG submission 190355) | Switchgrass rhizosphere microbial communities from Kellogg Biological Station, Michigan, USA - KBS Switchgrass S5-2 (SPAdes) (version 2) | ecosystem: Host-associated > Plants > Roots >...
GGTCATCGAGACGCTCATCTTGTCGAGCGGGATGCCGTCGAACAGGGTGCGCATGTCGAGGATGGAGTCGATCGCCACGCCGGCCATGCCGACGTCGCCGGCGACGCGCGGGTGATCGGAATCGTAGCCCCGGTGGGTGGCCAGGTCGAAGGCGATGGAGAGGCCCATCTGGCCGGCGGCCAAGTTGCGCCGATAGAAGGCGTTGGAGTCCTCCGCCGTGGAGAAGCCCGCGTACTGGCGCAGGGTCCACGGGTTGGTGGTGTACATGGTCGGATAGGGACCGCGCAGGAACGGCGCGAGGCCCGGGTAGCCGTCGACGGCGCCCAGGCCGGCGATGTCGGCCGGGCCGAAGGCGCTCTTCACGGCGACGCCTTCGGGCGTCTCCCACAGGGGACCGGCCGGGAGCGGCGCCGCCTTGCCGGCGGCGTCGAAGGGAAGGGCGGCGAAATCGGGGAAGCTGGTCATGCGCGTCCCTCGTAGGGCTCGGACAGGCGGATCGGCGCCAGCGGCGGACAGCGGCCGTCGGGGCCGGGCAGGCGGGGCGAGGGGGCCTGTGCGGCGCGGGCGGCGGGGCGTTCGACCTCCACGTCGGGCTCGGCGTCAGGCGGGAACGCGGTGACGCCGACGATCCTGGCCTTGCCGGCGGCGGCGCGCGCTTCCCGCGCGGCGTGGACGGCCTGGGCCACGTGGCCGTCGCCGAGGGCGGCGATGATCCCGCCGCGGGCTTCGATGGCCTGGAAGGCGGTCCAGGCGGCTCGGGCGAACTCGTCGGTCAGGGCCTCCACATAGCCCGACCCGGCGCCGGGGTCGGCGACCCGGCCGATGTGCGCTTCCTCCATGAGGACGAGCTGCGTATTGCGGCTTTGGCGGCGGGCGAACGGCGTGGGCAGGCCGAGGGCGTCGGTGAAATTTCCGAGAACGATGATGTCGGCCCCGCCGATCGCCGCGCCGAAGCCCGCAGCGGTCAGGCGCAGCATGTTGGTCCAGGCGTCCCGGGCGGCCAGCATGCGTCGCGAGGAGCGGGCTTCGATGCGGGCCGGCGTCTCGACGCCGCACGCGCCGGCCAGGCGGCCCCAGAGGACGCGCGCGGCACGCAGCTTGGCGATGGTCAGGAAGTGGTCGCCGTCGGCGGCCAGGCCCAGGGTGATGCGACCGAAGGCCTCTTCCATGGGCAGGCCTGCGCGGACCAGCGCCTTGGCGTAGGCGAGGGCGCTGGCGATGGCGAAGGCGAGTTCCCCAGCCTCCCCGCCGCCGGCTTCGTGGACGACGCGACCGGAGGCCAGGAACAGGCTGGCGGCCGGATAGGTCGTGGCGAGACGCGTGGCCACCGTCGCGGCCGAGACCAGATGGCCTTCGATGGGCCCCGGGCTGGCCCCCCCTTCGGCGAAGGCGCCGAGCGGGTCGATGTGGAGCTGGATCCTGGCGGTCGGCGACGATTTCGCCGCTGCGGCCAGCCAGTCGGCGGCGATCGGACCCAGGAAGCCCGCGTCGAGGGCGACGGGGGCGAGCTCCAGCACGACGCCCTGCAGGGCGCGGGCGAGATCGTCCGCCGAGCCCAGGGCGACGCCGCGGGCGCCGGCCGGGTCGATCGCCAGGGTCACGGAGGCGGCGCCGCCCTCCAGGTCCCGGAGGATCTCCGAGCCGGCCCGCGTCGGGTCGGGGTGGGCGACAAGGGTGCGCAGGTCCCAGGGCCGCTCGGCGTCGCGCGGCCTCAGGGCGATCTGAGCGGGCGCATCGCTGGCCGGATAAAGGGGTGCGATCGGCAACCCCTCGACCGTCGAGAGCTGGAGACTTTCAAAGGGCGTCTCGCCCAGGGTCTTGGCGACGAGCGCCTTCCAGGCGCTTTCGTCAGCCGGCGGGAACAGGTCCGCAATTGCGAGATCATCGGCCATCGAGCGTCTGATGCGGCGCCGCCCAGGACCCGTCAAGCCTGCGGCCGGTGAAAAGCCAGGCCACGACTTGCTCCGCGTATTAACTTGTCTATGCGGGGGAAATCTTCCGGCCGCCGCATCGAGGGGATCTGCCGACATGGCCCTGCCGCCCGTCCTGAGCCAGCGCCTGCGCCTGCCGGTGATCTGCGCGCCGCTGTTCATCATCTCCGGGCCAGAACTGGTGATCGCCCAGTGCAAGGCGGGGCTGGTAGGCTCGTTTCCGGCCCTGAACGCGCGCCCGGCGTCGCAGCTGGACGAGTGGCTGCATCAGATCACCGAGGAACTCGCCGCCTGGGACCGGGCGCACCCGGAGCGGCCGTCGGCGCCCTTTGCGGTCAATCACATCGTCCACAAGACCAGCGATCGCCTGGACCACGATGTGGCGGCGACCACCAAATGGAAGGTCCCGGTGATCATCACGTCGCTCGGCGCGCGCGAGGACCTGAACCGGGAGGTGCGCAGCTATGGCGGCGTGACGCTGCACGACGTCGTCAACGACCGCTTCGCCCGCAAGGCGGTGGAGAAGGGGACGCAGGGGCTGATCCCCGTGGCGGCGGGGGCCGGCGGGCATGCCGGAACCCTGTCGCCTTTCGCCCTGGTGCAGGAGCTGCGGCAGTGGTTCGACGGGCCGATCGCGCTTTCCGGGGCCATCGCCACAGGCGCCTCGGTGCTGGGGGCCCAGGCGATGGGGGCGGACCTAGCCTACATGGGCTCGGTGTTCATCGCGACGCAGGAAGCCAACGCCGACCCCGCCTACAAGCAGATGATCGTCGACAGCCGGGCCGCCGACATCACCTACTCGAACCTCTTCACCGGCGTGCACGGCAACTATCTGACCCCGTCGATCGTCCGCGCGGGCCTGGACCCGGCCAACCTGCCGCAATCGGACGCCTCGAAGATGAACTTCGGGTCCGGCGGCAACACCGAGGCCAAGGCCTGGCGGGACATCTGGGGCGCGGGCCAAGGGGTCGGCGCCGTTGAAGGGGCGCCCACCGTAGCGGAACTGGTGGAGCGTCTGGCGGAGCAGTACGAGGCGGCCAAGACCGCGCTGGCCGCCAAGACGGCGCTGACGTCCGGAGCCGTGCTCGAGATTGGCTGACCGCGGCGTCAGCCCCCGCGGATGCGGCCGTTCATGTCGTCGCCCGCGGTTGGATGGAGCCGCAGGAAATAGGCGAGCGAAATGAAGCTCAGCAGGCCCACGGCGAAGAAGACCGGAGGGACGGTCCCGGCGTCGAGGCGCGTGTCGCCCTGGAAGCGCATCACCCAGTGCAGCATCAGAGCCGCGAGTCCCACGCCCACCGACTGGGTGAGCTGCTGGCCCATGCTGGAGATGGTGGAGGCGCGGCTCATCTGAGGTTGCTCAATCTCGGCGTAGACCATGCCGTTGAGACTGGTGATCTGCAGCGAACGGAAGAAACCGCCGATCAGCAGCACGCTCATGATGATCCAGTGGGGCGTGTCCGCCCGGAAAAGGCCGTAGGCGAGGAACAGGACACCGACGATCACCGCATTGACCACCAGCACCGAGCGGAAGCCGAAGCGGCGCAGGATCGGCGGGGCCGCGGTCTTCATGACCAGCGCGCCGGCGCCGCTCATGAAGGTGAGCAGGCCGGCCTGGAACGGCGACATGCCGAAGCCGATCTGGAGCATCAGGGCCAGCAGGAACGGGGTCGCGCCCATGGCCAGCCGCATGTAGGCCCCGCCGATCACCGAGATGTGGAACGTCTTCAGCCGGAACAGCGACAGGTCGATGATGGCGTGGCGGTTGCCGCGCGCATGCTGGCCGTAGAACCACAGACAGGCCGAGCCGACCACGAAGAGGGCCACGACCGCGGCCGGCGGCACGATGGAACGGCCCAGGTTCTCGAACCCGAAGACCAGGCACGCGAAGCCCAATCCGGTCAGCACGACGCCGCGCCAATCCAGAGGCGAGACCACCTGCTCGTGGATGTTGGGCACGTAGCGCACCGCCAGAACCAAGCCGAGGACTGCGATCGGCAGGTTGAGAAAGAAGATCCAACGCCAATCCCAAAAGGTGACGATGGCGCCGCCAAGCACGGGCCCCACCATCGGTCCCAAGAGGGCGGGGATGGTGAGCACCGACATGGCGCCGACGAGTTCGTCCTTCGGGGTCGTGCGCAGGAGCACGAGGCGGCCGACCGGGGCCATCAAGGCCCCGGCCATGCCCTGGAGGATGCGAGCGAGCACGAGCTGGAGGAGGTCGGTCGCGAACCCGCAGGCGGCCGAGCTGAGCCCATAAAGCACGACGGCGATGACGAAGACGCGCTTAGCGCCGAACTTGTCGGCCGCCCAGCCGCTGACCGGCAGGAACACGGCGGCCGCCAGCAGGTACATGCTGATGGCCAGGTTCAGGCGGAGGGGGTCCTCGTGCAGCGCCACGGCCATGGTGGGCAGGGCGTTCGCGAGCACCGTGGCGTTCAGCGTCTGCAGCAGCAGCGCGACCCCGATGATCGAGGGCACCAGCCAACCCCGGACCAGGCGGTCGCGGTCCGCCGGCGCGGCGGGGCCGGACGCGCGCAGTTCGCTCATGGCTCTGCGCTCAGCAGCTGGGCGAGGGGGGCGGCGGCGGCGGCGAGCAGGGCGCGCGCTTCCGGCGTCAGGCTGGAGAGCCTGGCGGCGAGCCAATCGTTGCGCAGGCGCCGGATCCGGTCGAGACGGCGCAGGCCTGCGGGGGTCACGGCGAGACCGGAGCGGCGGCCGTCCTCGGCGTCTTCGATCCGGACGATCCAGCCCTCGGCTTCCAGCCGCTTGACGTGGCTGCTCATGGCGGGGCGGGAGATGCGTTCGCTGTCGGCCAGCTCGCAGACGCCGACGCCTGGCTGGCGCCTGATCTCGCCCAGAAGCATGGCCTCGAGGGCGGAAACGCCGGCCTTCTGCGCCTCCTGACGCAGCCGCCGCGACACCCGCATCAATCCTGGCCGCAGCGCCTCGGCAAGGGCGGCGGGATCCTGGGGATCAACGGCGATTTCGGATGGCGGCACAGGGGTGGACCTAGATAGTTAGGTTTCAAAACTATCTATGATGCTCCGGGGCCGGACGGTCAATGCGTCAGGCGGTCTCAGCGCAGCTGGCGGACCTGGAGGAGGCCGGCGGGGGCGGGACTCAGCGGAGGCTGGGCGTCGGGCTTCCCGAGCCAGGCGGCCCAATGCTCGCGGGGCAGGATGGCGATCTGGCGGTCGTGGTAGGGCGCGACGTCGGGGCCGGGATCGATCGTCAGCAGCGTGAAGCGATCGTCGCGCACGAGGCCGGCGATGCAGAACAGCTCATGGTCGGCCGCGGTGAAGAGCCATTTGGACTTGGGCGCCTTCGCGCCTGTGAACTCATAGAAGCCGTCGGCTGGCACGAGGCAGCGGCCGGCGGGAAAGCGGCGGCCTTCGGAGCGGAAGTTGATGATCGGGCCGCCCTTGGGCCGGGGAAAGCCCCAGCGGAGCTGCTGGAGGACTGCGCAGCCGTCGCGTCCGACGATGACCGGCGCCGGATCGGTGGGACGGATCGAGTCGCGGGGCTCCAGGTTCGGAGCGCCGCCGCTCCAGACGAGCGGGAGCTTGAGGTTGCTGAACTCTTCAGCGAGCTGATCGAGAGACTGCCGGAAGCGGTATTCGTTGCACATCGCCCTGCTTCTTTAGGTCGCCTGTCGCGCGCGGCAAGACCTCAAGGTTCAGGGCGTAAGGACGCCTATTCCGCGGCGACCATCACGGGGCGATGCTGGACGGCCTGGGGGCGCTCGACGTCGACATCGACTTCCACGTCCATGCCCAGATAGGCCCCGTCGGGGCCGGCCCAGGTGCCATGCAGCGGGACGGCCTGACGGGGATCGCGCGCCACCGCGACCCGGATGAGGTCGGTGTTGCCGACAATGCCGTTGGTGGGGTCGAACTCCACCCAGCCGCAGCTCGGCAGATAGACGCGCGCCCAGGCGTGGGTGTGTCCGCCGCCGCGACGGGCGACGCCAAGGCCAGAGGACGGCGAATAGATGTAGCCGGACACGAAGCGGGCGGCGAGGCCGAGGGAGCGGACAGCCTCGATCAACAGCATTGCGAAGTCGCGGCAGCTGCCCGAGCCCCGGCTGAGAGTGTCCAGCGGGGTCTGCGGGCCGCCGTGGAGGCGCTTGCCGTAGGTGAACTCCGCCCGGATCGCCCGGGTCATGTCGGTGAGCATGCCCAGGACGTGCGTCGGCCGCCCCTCATTGGTGAACTGACGCGCCCAGGCCTCCACACGACCGGTCGGGTCGGGGTGCTGGCGCATGATCGACGGCAGCAGGTCCGGAAGGTCCTCGGCGTTGTAGGCGAAGGGATAGCTTACCGAGGCGTCGATCTCGTCCTCGGAATCCGTGGCGAGCGGCGCCGGGGTGTGGTCCAGGCGCACGGAGCTTTCGAAACTGAGTTCACGGGCCCTCCCGTCGAACCGGGCGATGGCGACGCAGTTGCCGAACAGATCCTGCACATACCGAAGCTCCACCGGCTCCGGTGCGACGACCAACCGTGACTCGAGGATCCGCTGGTCGTAGCTCTCCCGCGGACGGAACATGATGCGGTGCTCGCCGAAGTAGACCGGCTCGCGATAACGGTAACGCGTCAGGTGGCGGACGGAGAGAATCGGCATGACGGCCAAGGTTACCCCCAAGTCGGGGGAAAGATTCACGCGCCTTCTCGTCGCAGGCGAAGTTGATCCGGTTGTTGTCGCCAATTCGGGCAGTCGTTCACCGTATCTGTTCGTATGCGACCACGCGGGGCGGACGATCCCGAAGTCGCTAGGTTCGCTGGGGCTTCCGCCGGAAGCGTTCGAGCGGCACATCGCCTGGGACATCGGCGCCGGCCCGCTCAGCCTGCTGCTGGGCGAGGCGCTGGACGCCTGCGTGATCCGGCAGGCCTATTCGCGGCTGGTCGTCGACTGCAATCGCGCGCCGGAACGGGCGGACGCGATCGTGGAGGTCTCGGACGGAACCCAGATCCCCGCCAACGCGGCGATGGACGCCGCGGAGGCGGACGCGCGCATCGCCGAGATCCACGCGCCCTACCACCGTAGGATCGCCCAAGAACTGGACCTACGGACGGCCACGGGAGTCCCAACGCTGCTGGTGGCGATCCACAGCTTCACCCCGCAGATGAACGGCCTGGCGCGCCCGTGGCACGTGGGCGTGCTGCACCTGGGGGACTCGCCCCTGTCGCGGGCGATGCTGGCGGGTCTGGCTGAGGAAGGCGGAGACCTCGTGGTGGGGGACAACGAGCCCTACGCCATGGACGGGATCGACTACACCATCCCGCTGCATGCGCAGGGGAGGGGCCTGGACTACCTGGAACTGGAGGTCCGGCAGGATCTCATCGCCGGGCCGGAGGGCCAGGCGCGAATGGCCGGTCTGCTCCAGCGGCGGCTCGTCGCCGCCGCGCGGAGCCTCGGGGTCGGCTGACGTCGTAGAAGCCGACGCCGCTAGAAGTGGAAGCCGCGGTGGATGCGCAGATTGTTCTGCACGTGCGGCACCCCGTCGATCTCCGCGAGGTCCTCGGCTCGGCGCTTGTCGTCGCGATGTCGAACCGTGCCGTTCAGCGTGACCTCGGCGTCCCGCACCTCCACCTCGATATGGGAGGCGTCTAGGCCGCGCGCGTTGGCGAGCCTTTGGGTGACGACCGCCCAGATCACGCGATCCGAGGGCGCGCCACGGCGGCGCGCGGGCTCGGCGCGCCCGAACCAGGAGCGAGGCTCAGGCGGACCGTATGGCGCGCGGGGCTCCTGGCGGTCGTATGGGGGGCGGAGATCGCCTCCGTAAACGTCGCGCCCATAATAGGTGTCGCGCTCGCTCTCGGCGTCCCGGCGGTAGCCGCGCCGGGCGACGGGATCGTAGCCGTAGTCCTCACTGTAGTCGGCCTGGCCGTAGTCGTCCCGGGCGACATCGTCGAGATTCTCCGCCCGATAGCCGGTCCGGCGCACGGGGTCATAACGATAGTCGCGGCTGTAGTCGGCCTGACCGTAGTCGGCGCGGGGCGGGGCATCCCGCCGATATCGGCCCCGCATGTCGTCGTACTTCATGGCGTCGCCTCTGCAGTATCGTCCGCCATCCTCAACAGCGCCGGAGGCGAGTTGTTCCGCAGGAAGGCTCAGACTTGGCGAGGCGTTGCGCCAAGCGCCCGCCGGGCGGCGCGGGCGGCGGCGAGCAGGGCGCGACCTTCGGCCTCCAGAGCCTCGGCGGCCTCGCGGCAGCGATCGGCGCCCTGGTCGATCCCGCGGGCGACGGCGGCGCGGGCGGCTTCGCCGGCGAGATGCGCAGTCTCGGCGGCGCGCTGGGCGTCTGCGACTGCGGCCAGGAAGCGGCCGGGGCCGGAGGCGCGCCAGGCCTGAAGTCGACGGAGGCGGGCGCGGGCGGCGGCCTCGATCTGCGCCTCGCCCCGAGGCTGCCAAGGCTCAGGCCCGAGACCAGACCAAGCCACCCCCCGACAGCGGCTCACCTCCTGGGCATGCGCTTCAGCCCGCGCGTTCTCGCGAGCCCGCTCCTGGGCGACGAAGGTCGAGAAATGTGGAGAATCCCTCACCTGAGAAGTGTATAAAAACTACATATAGATTGCAACTATAATGTGAGTGCGCGTCGCATGGTCAGCCGCCCGCCCGGATCACCTTGCGGGCTTGATAGGGGGGGATGATCGCCGTGATGTGCGCAGCCCAGCGCAGCCTGGCGTCGCGCCGGGTGGGACCGGCCAGGCTTTCGAGGTCGTAACGGTTGGGCTTGGCGCCGCGCAGCAGGCGCTTGACCAGCACTTCGTCGGTGTCGACCTCGACCACCACCACATGGCCCAGCATGTCGGGCGTAGGCGGCGTGCGCTGGTCTTCGAAATAGATCAGCGCCCCGTCGTCGGCGACTCCCCGCATGGAGTGGCCGACCACCTGCAGGGCGACCGCACGTTCCGTGCCGCCTGGGGGGATCGGAGCCAGATCGCCGGCGTCCTGACCCGTGGCGAAGAGTACGCTGCCCTCCGGATTGGCGCCCACCCGGCCGATGATCGGGACGAAGCCCAGCTCCGCCGTCGCGCGCATCGGCCCGGCGGCGTCGTAGAGCCATTCCGGCCGGACGTTGAAGGCCCCCGCGTACTCCTTGGCCTTGCGGTAAGAGAACGGGGCGTTGCCGTTTTCGTTGGACGCGTAGGTGTTGCGGTTCCAGCCGAAGGCGTCGGCCGCGGCGGCGGCTGTCTCGTAGCCGCTCTCGGTCCGGGCGTGCCGCAGGCGCGTGGGGCGATCGTCCATCTGGCGCATCTCTGGATTGTTCATATCTGTAGATAGAATACAGAAATTCGTTGCGCAAGTCCTGTATCTAACCTACAGTGAAGTCATGCCTAGAACGGACGCACCCATCAAACCGCCGCCTGCGACGCAGAGCGACTACGCCACCCTGCGCCGGGGCGGCGCGCCGCCTGACCTGGCGAGGGCGCAACTGGACCTCGGCCCAGCCACGGCCGCGCGGCTAGAGGCCATTTTCCGGGCCCACGCGGCGCGTGGGGCGGGCGACGCGGCCTTGCCCAAGTTCGCGCGGCACGAACGACACGTGGCCGCCGTGATGGCCCTCGGCGGCTTCCCGGCCTTGACCGAGCGCCGCTGCGGCAGGGACAGCATGCGCGTGCGCCTGCCGCTGATCTGGCCGGAGCGGGCGACGGCGGCGCGGGGGCGAGAGCGCCCGTCATGACCCGCAGACCTGATGACGCCGCCGCCGTGGTGGCCGGCGCGCTTCGCCAACGGCCGTCGCAGGCGCGGCCGGCCTTCCTGCGCGAACTGATGGCGCACGCGGCGGCAGGCCTCGTGGTCATCGAAGGCGAGGTGGCCGCAGGCGAAGCGGTCTATCGGCTCGCCGACGCGGTGGTCGCGCGGGGCGGCCTGGACTGAAGACCTATTCCAACACCGAGGGGGCAGGAGCGATGGGACGCATCGTGGATCCGGCGCGCCGTGAGCGCGAGCGGTTGCTGACACTGGAGCGGCGGGAGGCCGCAGCGGCCGAACGGCGCGCGGTGGCCGAGGGCGTGGCCGAAACGGTGGGCCTGTCGCAGGCCCGCGGCGCAGCGTTCGAGGCGCCGACGAGCGGAGGAGGTCGGCGCGAGACGCCCTATCGCCGCCAGCCCGGCCTGGAGTGGCTGGCGCGAAAGGGCCGGCTCAGCGCGGCCCAGCGCGCGGCGGGAGAGCGCTACGGCGCCTGTTACCGGCGGGCTAAGGTCGAGGGCTCGATCCCGTCCAGCCTCGATGTGAAGCCGCGGTCGGGCGCTCCGGGCGGCGCCCCCCTGGCCGCCGTCCTGTCGCATGCGGAAGGCACGGTGCAGGCCTCGGCCCGCCTGGCGCAGTTTCGTGGGCGGCTGTGGCGCCAGCGAGACCTGGTCAACGCATGCGATCTCGTCTGCGGCGAAGAACTCACGCCGCGCGAGGCGGCGGCGGGCGAGCGCGAGGCCGGCCGGCTGGAAGCCGTGCTGATCGTGGCGCTCGACGTGCTGTCGGCCGATGCGCCGCGGCTTTCGTGTTCCTGATTTGTTCTTGACATTGCGCGGGATTGTGAGACACTGAAGTCATTGGTGGGATTTGCGTCTGTGGCGCAGCGCGCACCTCGGACCCGTCGCCTCCCGCAGGCGACAGTCGCAATTTTCGAGCTCTTGCAGACAGGCGGAAGGACGGTCCTTGGGATCGTCGCCCGGCGGCGTTCGCGCCGCCGGGTCCGCCCCGAAGGCGGTTCGCGCCGGCCTGACGCACGCCGTTCCTCCGCTTGTCCTCCCCCAGGCGGACTGGCGCGCGCGGACCTGGCGGCCCTTTGTCGGCGAGCTCGAAGCGGCAGGATCGAGGCGCCGCGCGGCCCAGGCCCCCCGCGCCCGGCTCCGGAACAACACAACGCCTCGCGTGGGGCGTGGAGCGGGCGCGGGGGTGTTCCCGCCTTTTCAACACCGACAGCGAGGTTTGAATGACCGCCGAGGTCTTCGATGTCCGTCTCAAGTCCCGTGCGCTGAGCGCGCTCGCCTTGCAGACCTTGGAAGCGATCATGAGCGGAACGGGCGGCGATGCGTCCAAGCTCGGCGCCGCGCGGGAGATCCTCGACCGGGCCTACGGGAAGTGCCGGACCGCCGACGAGACTTCGGCGGAGCCCTACACCGTGATCATCCGGCAGTTCGGGGATGACGCGGACGACGAAGTTTGAACGATCCAGAGGATTCCGAGCCGGAGAAATCCGAAACCGGCCTGCGCTTCGAATTGCCCACGTTCTGGGAGCCCCGGCCCTATCAGCTCAAGCTCTGGCGCTATCTGGCGCGTGGCGGGCTGCGGGCGGACGTGGCGGCGCATCGCCGGTGGGGCAAGGATGAGGTGGCGCTGAACTGGGCGTCAGTGGCGTCGGTGGCCAGGGTGGGCGGCTACTGGCACCTGCTGCCGGAGGCCTCCCAGGGGCGCAAGGCGATCTGGGACGCGGTCAATCCCCACACGGGGCGGCGGCGGATCGACGAGGCCTTTCCACACAAGCTGCGCGCCGCGACCCGCGACGCCGACATGATGATCCGGTTCCGGAATGGGTCCACCTGGCAGGTGTGCGGATCGGACAACTACAACAGCCTGGTGGGCTCGCCCCCGGTGGGGGTGGTGTTCTCCGAATGGGCCTTGGCCAAGCCCGACTGCTGGACCTACATCCGTCCGATCCTGGCCGAGAACGACGGCTGGGCGGTGTTCCTGTGGACGCCGCGGGGCCGCAACCATGCGGCGCGCGCATTCGAGTCCCGGGCGCTGGACGGGAGCTGGTTCACCCTGCGCTCGCCGGCGACGGCGACGGACGTGTTCACGTCCGAGCAGCTCGCGCGCGAGCGGGCCGAACTGATCGCTGAGACCGGCTCGGCCGAGGAAGGCGAGGCGCGGTTCGCCAGCGAATACCTGGTGGATTTCGACGCCGCTGCGCCGGGCGCCTATTACGCGAGCCTGCTATCGGAGGCGCAGCGCGACGGACGGATCTGCCGCGTTCCTTTCGATCCGGCCCTGAAGGTGGACACCGCCTGGGACCTGGGTATCGACGACTACACGGCGATCTGGTTCTTCCAGCAGGCCGGTCGCGAAGTGCGCGCCATCGACTATTTCGAGACCAGCGGGGAAGGGCTGCAGTCCATCGTCCGCGCGGCCATTGCGTCGAAGACCTACGTCTACGGGACCCACCACCTGCCGCACGACGTGATGGTGCGCGAGCTCGGCGCGGCGGGGCGCTCGCGGTTCGAGACCCTGGGCGGCCTGGGCCTGCGGCCGATCCACGTGGGGACCGCCGCCAATCCAGAAGAGCGGATCAACGCGGCGCGGTTGACCATTCCGATCACCTGGTTCGACGCCGAGCGGTGCGCCGTGGGGCTCGACCGACTGCGGGCGTACCGCAAGCGCTGGAGCCAGCCGACCCGCAGCTATTCCGGTCCGCTGCACGACGCGGCCAGCCATGGGGCGGACGCGTTCGGGGAGTTCGCAATGCACCGGCGCGGGGCGGGAGACGCCGGGAGGCTGCCGCGGCAGTCGCCCGGGCGCAGCTGGATGGGCTGAGGAGCGTCGCACCGCGCCTTCGATCAAAGCATGAGGAATGGCATGTCCTGGAAATCCATCACGTCACAAATCGCCGACGGCGCTGAATCGGCCCTGCAAGGACTACGCGCCACGGCTGATGCGGTAATCCAACAGAACGTGCGAGCGCAGATGGGACTTGCCCGCGAAACCGCCGCTGCATCGAATCGCGGCGCGGCGAACTCGCCATCTTGGCGCGACGCGGGGCTTCGTGGGCCGGTCGGTCCGGAGCCTAAAGGGCGCACGCCTTCGCCCGGACGGAATTACGTCGACTCGCGGGAGGAATTTCTTCGGCAGAACTCGCCTCCAGGCGGCTGGGCGACGCTTCAATGGCCGCTGCCCGACAGGTACGGGCTGAACGCGAGAAACACCGCCACCGGGCAGGGCGACGGCCGGTTCGGGAACAATCGTACCAATCCGGATGGCAGCCCAAGAGCTCACAAGGGGATCGACGTGACCGCGCCGGAAGGGACGCAGATCTATGCGGCGGGAGACGGAAAGGTCCTGAGCGTGGGCCCGGGGAAAGGGTATGGGATGTTTGTCGAAATCGACCACGGAGATGGCATTTCCACGCGATACGCGCACATCGGCGAAGCCGATGTCCGGCCAGGGGACAAGGTGCGGCGCGGCCAGTCGATCGCAACGACCGGGCGCTCGGGGAATGTGCCGGATGCGGCGCAAGCACACCTGCATTTCGAGGTTCGGAAGGACGGTCGAGCGCAAGACCCTTATGGTCGTCTCGGCCCATCAGCTTACCGCGCGACGCCGAACGCGGATCAGTTGCTGCGGGCGTGGCGCGACTGAAGCAAGCCAGGCCGTTGACGTTCGTGGTTTGTTCGTTAGAGTCTCTCGCAACGGGAGGTTGCCATGAGACGGGTAATGCTGGTGGTGATGGCATGCGCGGTTGCAACGGGATGCGGCGAGCAAATATCCACCGCGACCCAGGCCTATTGTCCGCGCGGAAAACGCGTCGATGTCGAGCTTCCTGGCGCGCCGCTCGGTGGTGACTTCGGGAAGTTCAAGGACAAGGCTCCACTGGCGGCGCGGTGCCAGTTCGAGGACAAGTCCGACTTCGGCTGTGAGTATATCGATGAGTTCGGGCAGCTGATCGCCTTGACTCCGTACGATGATTTTAAAGGCCCCGATGGGGTTTCGGAAATCCATGATCGATCCGTTGGGACGAAGGAAGCGTACCGAAAGGCCGGCAGTCCGCTGCCGTTCGGCATCCTCTGGACTGACAGCCCGAAGATCGTCGCGCGGAAGCTGAACGCCGCAGGCCTGGCGACGCGACGCCATTGGACGCGCAAGGGTGAGCAGGTTGAAATCCTCAACGGTGAGTGCGGCCGGATGGACGAATCCACCGACCTGAGGTTCGAGTTCCGGTACGGCCGGTTGCAGGTGGTCACGCATATGTGGTTCTGGGTCTGAAACGGCGCTGCAAGCGGGAAGGCGGCCAATGGGCTTCCGTGCGCAGATGTCGCTGGCGCCGGTGATCCCCGGATCGGCGGCCGCGCAAGGCTGGCGTCGCCGAGATCGCCGGGTTCGACAGGGGCCAGCGCGTGAATGCGCGGGGCGACCGCTGGCTCGCCGTTCAGGAATTCAACGCCTCGGAGCGTCGCCACGCGGCGGCTGGCAGGCGCTCGCGGTCATCAGCGCCGGAAATGCGGGTATTGCACCGGCGACAGTTGGATGAGGTAAGCGCAACACGCTCGCCGGAACGGCCCGGAGCTGAATCCGATCATTGCGCGCCGGCCGCTTCGGAGCTCTTGTCAAGCTCACAGTGTTCTTGTATTGTTCTGTTATGTCACTGCCCCGGTCGATGCTGGGGAAGGCTTAGGTTGGACGCTAGGAAGGGTGGGTGGTGGGGTTACGCAAGCCGTTATGCCTGGCACTTGCAGGCCTATCCATCTCCGCGCCGGCGATGGCCGGCGACGGCTGTGCGAAGCATTTCCACTTCGAACGCGAAGCGCGATTGAGCGCGGAGGAGATCGCGCGCTGGGGCAAACAGGATTACCTGGGATTCCCTTCCGACGCCGCTCTCAGCTTCTTCGAGTTTTCCGCCAAGGAGCGGCCTCGCAAGAATGGCCGGAGCGCACTGGTGTTCGTGATAGCCTCTAGCCCGACGGATGGACCTGCTCTTGGCGGCGTGGTCTGGACGTCGTCTCCGGAAGCATTTGGCGAACATCCCGCGCGGCTCGCCGCCATCAAGGGAGCCGTGCAGCTCTCGCTTGTTCCGGATCACGTCCTCCCGGCATGCCCGAGCGGGCTCGTCACGGCCTGCCGGGAGGCGGCGCCAGGTTGGCCGCCGCAGCTGGGAGTTACCCACGGTTGACCGGGGCGCCTGGCCTGCCGTCGCTCGCCGCCGGCGCCGTCAACACGATCACCGCCGGACCGACAGCAGGGCGACCATTCCGATCGGAGACGAACGTATCCAACTCCGGCGGGGGAATGGTGGCGAGGTCGGCGCCCGGGTCGAAACCAAGAACTTCGCGTTGGGTGCAAGTGGCAGGCTCGATCCCCCGACGGCGCGCCAACAGGTTTCTGTGTCCAGCTTGAAAAAGGAATTCAGCGGAATCCCCGGGGTCAAAATTCAATCCTTCCCGGAGCGCGTTCGGGTGTTCAATACGCCCGCCGGCGAACTTCGCTATGAGATCCAACCTGGACTTCGGATCGGCCCCGCTTTTCTTCCTGGGGCGCCCAGCATCGTGAACGGAGAAGCTGGTCAGCACGCCATCGGGAATCCGCATCGTTAGTTCATGATATGTTCTTTCCAAACGATCTCGCCTGCGCTAGCTTGGGCGCAGGCGCTGGTCAGCCCTGAAGAGGGGCGCGGTTGCGATCGATGCGCACAGGAAGGATCGTGGTCGCTCTGGCGATGGCGGTGGGCGGGATTGTGCTCGGTTGGTCCCAGGTCGAGTTTCTGGTTTGGACGCTCAACCCCGGACAGGGGATCTGGATTTCCCCGTTTTTGACTGCGTTCGGAGTCCTGGTCCTCATCAGCAACAGTTTTCCAGCGATCACAGTGTGGCTGATTTTGGGGACGTGGCGCCGGAAGGGGCGTTACCGGGGGGTGCGCTTAGGGTTGAGCGCAGGTCTCATCTTGTTCTGCATCGGGCGCGTCGTCTGGTTGTGGCTTTCAAGAGACAATGAACGTGCGCTAATCGGCGCGCTTGCAGACCTTGCGGCGGGCACATTGCTGGTCGGAGCTGCGTGGCTCCTATGTGGGCGACGCCGCATGCATGTGACGGCGGACGATCCATCGCTCACCGAGGCGCCGCTCCGAGATCCAAATCGCGCCCACTCCTGATCCGCACCGACCGCAAACGGCCTCAGCGCAATTCGACGCCATGACCCTCGCCGCCACCCGCGGCGGAGCTGGAGACTCCATGACCCAAGACGACATCCTGAAGGAGGCCCGCGAGGCCTTCGAGCTTTCGGCCGACCATGAGGTGGAGAACCGGCGCGAGGCGCTGGACGACCTGCGCTTCGCCAGGCTCGGCGAACAATGGCCGGAGCAGGTGCGGCGCGACCGGGAGCTGGACGGGCGGCCCTGCCTGACCATCAACCGGCTGCCCGCCTTCATCCGCCAGGTGGTGAACGACGGGCGGCTGAACAAGCCGGCGATCGTCTGCCATCCGGTGGATGGCGACGCCGACCCGGAGACGGCGGAGGTGTTCAACGGCCTGATCCGCCACATCGAGCAGTCGAGCGATGCGGAGGTGGCCTATGACACCGCGCTGGACTTCGCGGTGACCGGCGGGTTCGGCTATTTCCGGATCAACACCCGCTACGCTCGCGACGACAGCTTCGAACAGGACATCGCCATCGAGCGGGTGGCCAACCCGTTCTCCATCTATGGCGACCCGAATTCGACCGCGGCCGACTCTTCGGACTGGAACACCGCGTTCGTGGTCGACAGCCTGCCCAAAGCCGCCTTCGAGGCGCGCTGGAAGGGCGCCGAGCCGGTGGACTGGGCGGCGGATTCCTACGCCGGGCTGAATGGGCCATGGCTCGACGGCGACCAGGTGATGCTCGCCGAGTACTGGCGGCGGGAGGTGGTGACGAAGGCCATCGTGGCGCTGTCCGACGGGCAGGTGGTGGAACTGGGCGCCTACCAGAAGGAGAAGGCGCTGTTCGACCAGCTCGGCGTCTCCGTGATCGGGCGTCCGCGCACGGTGCAGGGCTGGAAGGTCACGCAGCGGGTGATGACCGGCGCCGAGGTGCTGGAGACCGTGGACTGGGCGGGCCGCTACATCCCCATCGTGCCGGTCTACGGCGAGGAGATCCATGTGGATGGCCGCCGGCGGCTGCGCGGCCTGGTGCGCGACGCCAAGGATCCGCAGCGGATGTTCAACTACTGGCGGACCACCTCGACGGAACTGGTGGCGCTGGCGCCCAGGGCGCCGTTCATCGGCCGCAAGGGCGCGTTCGACACTGATGCGGCCAAGTGGGCGACGGCCAACACCCAAACCCACGCCTACCTGGAATATGACGGGCCCGAGCCGCCGCAGCGTCAGGGCTTTGCGGGCCCGCCGGTGGGGGCGATGCAGGAGGCGTTGCACGCCGCCGACGACATGAAGTCGATCATGGGCCTGCACGACGCCAGCCTGGGCGCGCGGTCGAACGAGACCTCCGGCCGGGCGATCATGGCCCGGCAGCGGGAAGGGGACGTCTCGACATTCCACTATATCGACAACCTCTCGCGCGCGATCCGGCATGCCGGCCGGATCCTGATCGACCTGATCCCCAAGGTCTATTCGACGCCGAGGGTCGTGCGCGTGTTGGGGGCGGACGGCGTGGCCAAGCTGGCGCCGGTGAACCAGAAGTTCCAGGCCCAGGCCGCCGACGCCGCCGGGCAGGTGCGGAAGATCGAGAAGATCCATGACCTTGCGGCGGGAAAGTACGACCTGACGGTGCGTTCGGGGCCTTCGTTCACCAGCCGGCGGGAGGAGGCGGCGACCCAGATGATCGAGCTGATCCGCGCCTATCCGGCCGCCGCGCCGGTGATCGGCGACCTGTTGGCGCGCAACCTCGATTGGCCCGGCGCGGAGGAGATCGCCCAGCGGCTGGGCGCGCTGCTGCCGCCGCAACTGCGCGGGCCGCCGCCGGAGATCCAGCAGGCCAAGGCGCAGCTGATGCAGCTCGCCCAGGCGCTGCAGGCGGCCAAGGCGCGGATCGGCGCCCTCGAGCAGGACCGCAGCCACGAGGCGCGCAAGCTGGAGATCGAGGCGTTCGAGGCCCAGACCAACCGGATGAAGGTGGCGGGCGGGGCCGGCGTGCGTGCAAGTTCCGAGTCATAAGTTCTTGTTTTGTTCTTGACATCCGCGGGCGATATTATACTTCGCGTACCCACCTTCTCGACTCCCGCGGGTAGGGCGATAAGATGCGCGTAGCCGAAGAAGTGCGGCGCTGTCACGCGGCGGAGACGGGGGAGAGAATGCTGGACCGGATTACGGACTCGCTACTGAAGCGGTTCTCTGAAGAGAACGGCATGGAAGGGGTCGCTGAGGACAAGCGGTTTGAGCATTTCGCGGCGTTCGCCATGATTCGCCGTCACTATAGCCGATCGTTCTTGACTGATGATGTTGTGGTTGGCCAAGGCAGCGACACAGGCATCGATGCGCTAGCAATCATCGTCAATAACACACTGGTTACAGATGTTGACACGCTAAGGGAACTAGCCGAGCAGAACGATTATGTTGATCCGACCTTTGTATTTGTGCAGGCAGAAACCAGCTCTTCTTTCACCGCCGCGAAGATTGGAACATTTGGATTCGGCGTCGTGGATTTCTTTTCCACCAGCCCAAAGCTTCCGAGAACCGAAGAGATCAAAAATTTGTCGGAAATAACCGACCTGATAGTCGGAAAATACGCAGCGATACTCCGGCCACCTAAGTGTTTTCTGTATTATGTTACGACTGGCAATTGGCAGGATGATGCAAATCTAGTCGCGCGTCGCGATGGCGTCGCTGCAGACGTGAAGGCGCTCGCGATATTCGAAAGGCCTGAGGTCTTCTGTATTGGGGCTACGGAGCTTCACCGTGCCTATCAAGTGACGAAGTCGCCCGTTACAAGAACATTCCTGTTTGATCGTCGCGTTGAGATACCCGCCACTGAAGGCGTAACCCAATCTTCGATTGGCTACCTTCCTTTTTCCGAATTTAAAAAGCTGCTTGTCGATGACAGTGGCTCTGAACTGCTAACGAGCATATTCGAAGATAACGTTCGCGATTGGCAAGGGTGGAAGGCGGTAAATAATGGAATTAAGAACACTCTAAATTCCAATCACAAGTCCAAATTTGTACTTATGAACAACGGCATAACTATAATCACCAGAGCGCTTACCCGCGTCGGTGATACGTTCACGATTACAGATTATCAGATTGTAAACGGCTGTCAGTCCAGCAATGTTCTTTTCTCTGAGAGAGAAAATCTCGATGACAGCGTTATGGTGCCCGTCCGGCTGATACACACCTTGGACAGCACCATAAAAGAGCTGATTACGACGGCCACCAATAGCCAGACCGACATAAAGCCAGAGCAGTTTGCTTCAGGTAAAAGCTTTGCGCGAGGCCTAGAGCAGTATTTCGCTACATACCCAGACGATCATCGTCTGTACTATGAACGACGAGATGGACAATATGACCGTGGAGCTGAGCAGAAGATTCGCGTACTAGACGCGCCGACCGTTCTACGCAGCTACGCGTCTATGTTCATGGAGCTTCCACACGCCGCGACTAGAAGTTATCGATCTATACGAGATCAGGTTGGGGATGCAATTTTTGCAGATGGTCACAAGTACGTCGCCTACTACTATTCGGCTTGGGCGTGGTTCGTGCTTGAAAGCTATTTCAGAGTGCGAACCGTTGATCCTAAATACAAATCTGCGCGCTATCATCTTCTCATGGTTGTGCATCTGCTGATCGATCCTCGACCTCGCCCTCAACCCAACTCGCACGAGATGGAGCGTCGGGCCGAAGCGGCTGTGAAGGCGCTGTGGGACCCTGGGACGGCGCTAGAACTGTTCGCGAAAGCACTTCTCATCATGGATGAGGTGACCGGCGGGAACTACGAACGAGACCACGTTCGGACCGAGGTGATCACGAATGCCATCCTTGCGAAATTCGGTAGGCGCGGGCCGGCCGGCGTCGTCGCTAGCGATCCTTCCGCCGCTTAGGCGGAAGGGCCTTGTCTAGGAGCTGCTCGAACGCCCCTTCGCCTTCTGTGGGGCTTAGGTCGCCAGCGGCTTCTAATTCGCGCGCGAGGTCTAGGAACCGCTTGGATTGCGCCTCGTCCTCGTCCGCGTTCTTCGTCCTTGGCTTCGGGCTCTTTGCCATCACGCCCCACTAGCTGACCGGTAGGTGAGCCGCTTGCCGACCACACCGGCCAGCAGGATATCAGAACGGGTCACGTCGTTCACGCCCAGCGCAACGCGGTTGGAATACCGGAAGTCGAACTCGGCCAGATACCGGTGCAGGTGGCGCTTGGCGCAGTGCTGGTACACGCCGCGCATGCCGCGCTTGAAGATGCTGAAGAAGCCTTCGACGGTGTTGGTGTGAACCAGCGGGTTGAAGCGGGAGACGTACTCGCCGGCTTCGTGGTTGGTGTGGCCGTGGCCGGCGAAACCCTCGCCCAGCTTCACGTAGTGTCGGGCCTCGTCGGTCATCAGGATCGCCTCGCGGGACAGGTTGGCGACCACGATCTCGCCAACGGTCTTCGCGGTCACGAAATCCAGCACGGTCGAACGAGCGCGGCCGGTGTCACGGTCAATCAGGCTCAGAACCTTCATCTTGTGATTCCCGCCCTTGGTGATCGGCTCGCCGGGCTCGCGACCGATGTAGGTTTCGTCAGCCTCCACCGGGCCGCCACCATGACCGAAGGGGGCCAGCGAACCGTCGCGCATAGCCTCACGGATGCGGTGCGACATGAACCAAGCGGTTTTGAGGGTCACGCCCAGGGTCCGATGCAGTTGGTTGGAGCTGATGCCCTTCTTGGACGACGCCATCAGGAACATAGCTTGCAGCCACAAGCGCAGCGGGACGTGGGAAGCTTCGAAGATGGTCCCGACCTTCACGGTGAAGGGCTTGCGGCACTGGTAGCACTTGTAGGCGCCGATCCGGGTGGACTTGCCGCCCATGGCGCTGATGCGCTCGTAGCCGCCGCAATGTGGGCAGACCGGACCTTGCGGCCAGACGCGCGCTTCAACGTAGGCGTAGGCGGCCTTTTCGTTGTGGAAGTGCGGGGCGCTCAGAACCGACATCGGGGTAACTCCTTATGGGGGCTACCTTATCACGCTGTTTGGGTACGGCAAGTATAATATCGCCCATCCGCGCGGAAGTTTGCGACACTAAAGTCATCGTAGAGAACTCCGCCTCGCTGCCGACCGCGGCGCGGATCGCGGGAACAGGGACGGTTCATGAACGAGGCGGTTGGCCGCTTCAACCAAGTCACCCGACAGACTGTGTCGTTGGCTCTTACTTCGAATCTTGGATTTCTTCTCGAGAGCGAGATGTCTTATAATGGGTCCGTCAAGTAACAACGCCTTGGACAGATCCCGCGGATTGGCGCCGGCGCGCCGCAACGCGGCTACGCAGGCGGGACAGAACGCGCGGATCATGACTGGCGTTGTCGATCCATCGACTGCCTCTCTGAACCAGCGCGCCAAGAGATGGTGGGACATTCCCGCCAAGGTCGCGGTCGGCGAGCGCATTGCGAATGAGGAAAAGGCGCGGCATGTCGGGCATCACAACGACGCTCGTGATGCGTTGCGACATGCCGAATGGTCGCGCCGGATGGCTGATGAGGTCGGACCGGTGTTCTCCACCGTTGTCGGAGTGGAACATGAACTGGAGGGGTTGATGCGGTTCCAACCGCTCTCCGAGTCGGTCATGGACATGATCAACAATGGCGAAGGCGTGGCTTCGTCGGTCGCGCGTCGTCCCATAGATAGATCCACGCTTCAGGAAGCGCCGGTCTCGGTCCGCGGCGCCATGCGGGATGGTCAGGATCGCTATGACGACGCCTCGCCTGACCGGGCGGTCTATCCTTCAAGGCCCTATGGCGACTATGGAACACCAAAGAATGGCTACAAGGACGGACCTGCGACCCGCTCAGGCACGCGAAGTTATCCGAATTATTAGGTGTCATCGGTAATCAGCGCGCGTCCTGATGGTTGGCGGCTTTCCCGGGGGTTGATTGATCTTTACGGATATCGGGGGGGTCAGTTCAAATGGTCCAGAATGAGACGACAAGGTCTCCAGAGAAGACACGAAGACGCTATGGACTCACATTGTTGATGCTTATGGTGGGGTTTATAGGCGGCTGCTCCTACCAGAATTGGCGGGTGGCGCGGTCCAAAAATCAGCATGTCGTTCTCATGGGCTCCGACATCACCAGCCATGGCGGGCGAAAGATCTCTATCAATTCTGAGGGGGAAATCTATACGCAGACTTGCGCCGAGAAATGTGATGACGCGGAGATCATATTTAAAGCCAAGAATGAAGAATTCTTAGTCAGAATACTTGATCAAAATATGAAATGCGTATTGTGTGAACCGGTCTATGCGGATTCGGTTGGGAAATTTCGATATACGATAGCTGGAAAGGACAAGCTTTCGATATCCGGGAATATTACTTCAGTATATTGAAAATGTTGGATTTCATTTTTATTCTGTAAATTGGCGCCGCCAGCCAAGCTCGCTCGCCAATTTTCGAAGGACAGGCCCCGTTGGCCGTCCCCAGACCGGTCTTCCCGACCCATTCGCCAGATAGGCGTCGCACCTGCGACGCTGTCGGCTTGACCTCAGAGGATTCCATGAATGACGACGACGCCGCGATCGGCGGCCAATACGACCTGGGCGCTGAGGGTCAACCGAGCGACCTGGATGACATGGTGCAAGTTGAGCATGAGGGACAGATCTATGCGATCCCTGTCGCCCTGAAGGACTCGTTCCTCACGAACGCAGACCATGAGCGTAAAGCGCAGGAACTGGCGGCCCACGCCCGCGATCTCGACGCTCGCCGCCGGGGCGTCGCGCAAGAAGTGGAGCTCGCCGAGCAGGGCCTGGCGGACCGCGCCCAACTCCACGTCCTGGACCTGCAGCTTGCGGCCTACGACGATGTGGATTGGCGCAGCCTTGCGGAGGGCGATCCCCAGCGCGCCGAACTGCTCTGGCGGCAGTTCCAGTTGACCCAGGCGGCGCGCGCCGACCTGGCGCAGGCGGTCGCGCAAAGGCATGACCAGCGACGTCTCGACGCCGAACGCAAGCGCGCCGCCCAGCTGGCGGAGGCCGGCCAGGTGTTGACGCGCGAGATCGAGGGCTGGTCTCCGGACGTGGCCCGCAAGCTTGTGGAATATGCGGCGGCCTTCGGCGTCACGATCGACGAGTTGCGCGAGGTCGCCGACCACCGCCTCTGGAGGATCCTGCACCGCGCGTTCCAGGGCGACGAACAGTCGAAACGACAGGCGGCCTCGCAGTCTGCGGCGCAAGCTCAGGCGGTTCGCCCGGCGGTGATGGTGGCGGGCGCAGCGGCCGCCTCCGGCGGCGTGCGGGACGAGCTCGGCACCGGCGAATGGATGCGCCGGCGCAATTCGCAACTCGCCCGCAACTAAGTCTCCGGCGACTGACGACACTGAACGGCTTCGAGCCCCCAAGCTTCGCCGCCGGCGCGGCGAGCTGAAGATCTGACGCCGCCCGCGCTGGCGGCTCCCGTTTCTCTAATCCCCATTCCCGCAACCGCGCGTCGCGCGGGCGTGACGCCTGTGCGCGCGGCTGCGCGCCTTCAAGAAAGGACCTGAAAGGCTTATGGCCAATACGATTCTGACGGCGACCGCCGTGACGCGCGAAGCGCTGCGCGTGCTGCATCAGAAGCTGAACTTCGTGGGCTCCATCACCCGCGAATACGACGACAGCTTCGCACGCCAAGGCGCGAAGGTGGGCGACACCCTGAAGGTGCGCCTGCCGAACCAGTACGTGGTGCGCTCCGGCGCGACCCTCTCGGCGCAGGACACTACGGAATCCAGCGTCGACCTGAAGGTGCAGACCCAGAAGGGCGTCGACCTGAACTTCACCTCGGTGGATCTGACCCTATCGCTGGACGACTTCTCCGAACGGGTGATCGAACCCGCCATGAGCGTGCTGGCCGCGACCATCGAGGCCGACGCCATGAACATGTACAAGGACGTCTACAACCAGGTGAACAACCAGGGCGTCGCCGCCACCTTCGCCAAGATCCTGCAGGGCCGGAAGATACTGGTGGACAATCTGGCGCCCCTGGCCAGCCGCACGGCGAACCTGAACACCCAGGACAACGTCGACCTGGTCGATGCGCTTAAGGGCCTGTTCAACGATCGGGCGACGATCGCCAAGCAGCACCGCGAAGGCTTCATGGGTCGCACGGCGGGGTTCGACTTCATGGAGAATACGCTCTGGCCGTCGCACGCACGCAGCGCGGCCAACGGCGCCTATCTGGTCAACGGCGCCAGTCAGACGGGCTCCAGCCTGACGGTGGACACCGGGGCCAACGCGCCGGCCGCCGGTGACGTCTTCACCATCGCCGGCGTGTTCCGGGTGCATCCGGAGACCAAGCAGTCGACGGGCATCCTGCAGCAGTTCGTGGTCGGCGCCGGCGCCACCATCACATCCTGGCCGATCTCGCCCGCGATCGTCATCACCGGCGCGCTGCAGAACGTGTCCGGCGCGCCCGCGGACAACGCGGCGATCACCATCGCCGGGACCGCCTCCACCAATCACGGGATCTCGATGGCGTACCACAAGGGCGCCTTCGCGTTCGCCACAGCCGACATGGTTATGCCGCGGGGCGTGGATTTCGCCGCTCGGGAGGTGTTCGATGGCGTGTCGATGCGGATCGTCCGCCAGTACGACATCAACAACGACAAGTTTCCCTGCCGGCTGGACGTCCTCTACGGTTTCAAGACCCTTCGACCGCAACTGGCCTGCCGGCTGGCCAACAACTAGCGGCGTCCGCGCCTGAGCTCGGATGCGACGGCGCGCCCCGGCGCGCCGTCGCATCCGCCACGCCCTCATGTTTGCGGAGCCGCACACGTGGCGATCACCACCTATGCCGAGCTGATGGCGGCGCTCGCCGACTGGGTAGAGCGCGGCGACCTTGCGACCCGGATTCCGACCTTTATCGGCAATGCCGAAGCGAAGGTGAACCGCTGGTTGCGCGACCGGAAGACTGAAGCGCAGGACACGGCGAGTATCGAAACGCCATTGACTGCGCTGCCTGACGACTTCGCCGACGCGATCACCGTGCAGGTGCGGGCCAGCGGGTCGGAGGTCTATACGAAGCTCGATCCCGCGCCTTCGGACGTCATCGCATCCTACGTCGAGGGAGACGACGCCCCCGGCCGGCCACGGATCTATGCGATCCTCGGCGAGCAGCTCATGCTCCATCCGACGCCGGACCAAGCCTATTCGACGCTCTTGACCTATTTCACCAAGTTGCCGGCCTTGTCGGACTCCAATCCGACGAACTGGCTGCTGGCCGAAGCGCCAGATGTCTATCTCGACGGCGCGCTCGCGAGCTTCCACGAGTTCGACCAGAACTGGGACGCGGCCAACCGATACCTGCAAAAGTTCGAGGGCGGCCTAGCGGAGCTGCGCTCGGTCCGGCGCCGGCAGGCCGGCAAGCTTCGCGTCGAGACGAGCCTGATCGCCCGCCCTGCCGCCTATGACATCACCCGGGATATCTGATGCACGACAACACTCTGGGCGCGGGCCTGGACGGCGCCTTCGAGCCGTCGCTCACCCACACGCTCCTGCCACGGTGCGAGGCTTGTGCGGCGCCGCATCCGCTGGCGCGCACGCCGCCACAGCCAGCTGGCGCGTGCCCGGACTGCGGCGCGGCCTCGACGCGGGGACGCACCGTCTGCGTGCCCGCGACGATCTCAGGCCGAGGCCTGGGCGCGCGGCTGGCCCAGGCCTGCTTCGCCATCGCCGCGTGGCTGCGCCGCCTCATCGAAAGGATCTGACGATGCGCTTTGAAGTCCATTCCTGCGCCGAGGAGCCGATCACGGTCTCCGCGGAATTCAATGGCCAGCCGATCGCGGCGCAGGCGCGCGGGCTGACGGTGGAGCTGGTCTCCGCCGACGGCCGGATGAGCCAGACGCTTCGCTACATCCCCGCCGACCTGGACGCCGACAAGGCGAAGTTCCAGCCGGGCGGGTTCGTGATCGCCGCCTACGAGAAGGAGAACGTCTAATGGTCGCTGTTGCTCTCCCCGCGCCGCAGGGCGGCATCCTCCAGGACCTGATCCGCAAGGGGCTCGTCTCACTGCTGACGGCCTTCACCAACGCCGGCGCGGCCATCGTGACGAACCGGATCATCCAAGCTGGCACGGCGCCGAAAAACATCGGCTGGGGGACCGGCGCCACCACCGCGGCTGTCACCCAGACCGCGCTGGTCACCGAGGCGGCGCCGACCACGTCCGGCGGCCGCACGGTGGGAACCGAGAGCCGCACCACGGTCACCAACACCAATGACAACTATCAGGTCACCGGGACCGTAACCGCAGGCTCATCGCTGGCGATCACCGAGGCGGGCCTGTTCGACGCGGTCTCGTCCGGCAACATGCTGATCCGAGGGGATTTCTCGGCCGTCAACGTCGTCTCGGGCGATTCCATCGCCTTCACGTTCGGCCTGAAGATGGTCCCGAGCGCGGCCTAGGCTGTGGCCACGACCGAACTTTGGCTGGCGTCAGGGACGTGGACCTGTCCGGCTGGCGTCACTTCCGTTGATGTCCACGCCATCGGACCGGGCGGCAACGGCCGGAACACCGCGGACCAGCTCGCCGGCGGCGGTGGCGGCGCCTACGCCTCCGACACGGTCTCGGTCACCCCGGGCGACGGCTACACGATCACGATCGGCGCAGGCGGCGGAACGACGCCGACCTCGTTTGGGTCCAGCGTCGTCGCCGACTATGGCCGGACGCCAACGAACGCCACCGGCGGCGCGGGCGGGTCCACCGCCAATTCCACAGGCGCCACGAAATTCGCGGGCGGCGCGGGCGGCAACGGCGGTGTCGCGCGAGGCGCAGGCGGCGGCGGCGGCGCGGCGGGCTCCACGGGCGTCGGCAAGAACGGCGGCTCCCCGACGACGACGGCTGGCGGCGGCGGCGGCGGATCGAACGGCGGCAGCTCGACAGCGGGCGCATCGCCGTCGTCCGGAAACAACGGCGGCAACGGCGGCGCCGGGACGGGCGGTTCTGGCGGCGGGTCCGGCGGGGGATTCACGGTCGGCGGCGGCTCCGCAACGGCGAACAGCGGCGCCGGCGGCGGGGGCTCCGGCGTAGGATCCAACGCCGCCGGGGGCGCCGGGGCCGGTTCTCAGGTCTGGACGGACGACAGCGGCGGGGCGAACAACGGCCTCAGCGCGGGTCCCGGCGGCGGCGGCGGCGGCACCTCGAATTCGAGCGGCACGGGCGGCGCCGGCGGTAGCCGGGGCGCGGGCGGCGGCGGCGGCCGGACGACGGCGGGGTCGGGCCAAGCCGGTCTGATCGTCCTTGTCTACACCGCGGCTAGCGGCACGACCTATAACCAGAGCGTTCCGGGCGCCAGCACGCCGGGGCCCACAGTTGCACGGGCCGCGGGAAAGGCGGCGCGCAGCTCCAACGCGCCGGCGCCGGGCGTCAAGCGTGACACCACGAAGCTGCGGTCCGCGGCCGTCATGCCGGCGTCAAGGATCGCCAGGCAGATGGCGAAGAGCGCCCTCGTCGCGTCTACGCCGGTCCCAGCGCTGCTTAGGGCGTTCGTCCGATCGATCCAAGCCACTACGACGCCTGCGCTCGGCCTCTCCTGGGCTTCGATTTGGGGAAGGTCGGTGCTGGCGAGGTCGACACCTATCGCGACGATCCCGCGGGCGACTGGCAAGCTGCAACTCGCCTCGAACACGCCAAGTGTGCTGACGTGGCGACAGACGGCGAAATCAGCGCTTGGTTCCAACCCGGCGGCCGCGACGCTGGCGCGGTTGAAGGTCGTGCTGACCGGCTTAGCGGTCTCGACCACGCCTGCGACACTCCTCCTGCGAGTGACGTCGCACAGCGTCCTGGCCGGCATGGCGCCGATGGGCAATCTCGTCCGGGCAGCCGTCAAGGTGATTGTCGCCGCTGCGACGCCGGACGCCGCGCTCCTGGGCGCCAGGGCGGGACAGCTCTACAGCGTCACGGTCCGAGCCGTGGCGACGCCCCTGGCGGGGGCGCTCTGGGCGTTTGTCTCGCTCTGGCGGCGCGTCCCCACGCCCGCTGGCGCCTGGTCGGGTGTTTCTGCCGGTTCCGAGACCTGGTCGCCGCTTCCGACCACCTCGGCCGCCTGGTCGGCGGTTCCCGAGGCCGACCAGGCCTGGGCCCGCGTTCCCGCCAACCCCGAGACCTGGACGCCGGAATGAGATTCACCTTCGCCGACATCCCGAGCGCACGGCTGCAGATCGCCCGGGCGTTCGATGACCTGCACCGCCCGATGCAGCCCGCGCCGGTGTTCGCCTGCAGCACGGCGCAGATGCCGCCGGCCGCGGACTTCCCGAACTGCGTGCTGCGCAACACCACGCTCAACATCTTGGCCGTCTCTGACGGAACCGATTGGCGCCGTCAGGACACGGGAGCGACCATCTGATGCCCAGCAGCTATACGACTTCGCTCCGCTTCGAGCTCCAGTTCACGGGCGAGAACGTCAACGTCTGGGGCGACCGGCTGAACACGGTGATCAGCCGGGTGGACAAGGCGGTGGCGGGCCTGGTGACCGTGCCGCTGACCGGCGACTACAGCCTCACGGTCTCGAACACCGCCGACGATGAGGCCCGCTCGGCGATGGTGAAGTTCACCGGGGGGGCGGGGCCGTTCACCATCGCCGAGC
>Ga0268265_10000869_pt1 | contig 28333 bp, 31 predicted proteins | sample KBSSwiS52_FD_190355 | JGI IMG/M metagenome (GOLD analysis project Ga0268265, IMG submission 190355) | Switchgrass rhizosphere microbial communities from Kellogg Biological Station, Michigan, USA - KBS Switchgrass S5-2 (SPAdes) (version 2) | ecosystem: Host-associated > Plants > Roots >...
TCCCGTACGAGAGCTCGCTGCGGGTGCCGTTCGTGATCTCGGGGCCGGGACTGCCGCGCTCGCTCGCCTCGGACCTCCCCGTCTCCAGCCTGGACCTGCCGCCGACGCTCCTCTCGCTGGCCGGCGTGCCGGTGCCGGACTCCTGGCCGGGACGCGACCTCGCGGCGGCGCTCGCCGGCAGGATCGAGGTGCGCGAGGCCTTCGCCGAGTGGTCGGACGAGGAGAGCGACAAGTTCGGCGATCTCGCCTTCCGCGCCGTGCGCACGCCGGCGCACAAGCTGATCGTCTGGAAGGACCCTGCCCGCGGCGAGGAGCTCTACGACCTCGCGGCCGATCCGGCGGAGGCGCACAACCTCGCTGCCGATCCGGCCGCGCAGGAGGTGCTGCGCGACCTGCGCTCCCGCCTCCTCGACTGGATGCGGCGCAACGGCGATCCCGCCCTCTCCTGGAAGACCTACACGGCAATCAAATAGGTCATCTTGAGGATCATCTGGCGGTCGCGCTCGGTGCGCAGCCCCAGGGCGGGCGCGTCCCAGGTCTGGTTGAAGACCAGGAAGACGTCGGCGCCCGGCCGGTAGGTCCAGCCGATCCGCAGGTTCGCGGCGAGCAGCTCGGCGGCATCGCTGAACTGCGCGAACGCCGAGGTCGCGAGATCGGGCGTCAGGTTCACCTGCAGCCGCTCGCGGAAGAGGTTGGTCGTGAACGCGCCGCCGGGCAGCTCGACCCGGTTGCGGTCCCAGCTCGACTCCGCGCGCAGGAAGCGGCTCGGACGCAGGCGGAGCGCGGTGCCGTGAGCCGTGCGCTCGCCGTCGAAGAAGCCGCCGGTCTGGTACCAGGCTTCCAGGGAGATCGGCCGCGAGGCGTTGGTGTCGAACCAGATCCCCTGGTGGTCCCAGCGGTACTCCCCGGCCGGAATCACCACGCCGGGACGGATCTCGAACGGCTCATCCAGCCGCTCGAAGCTCTGCTCGGCATAGAGCGAAAGGGAATCATCGAGCTTCGTGCGGAAGCCGAAGAGGTCGGCGCCGTAATAGGTGGACTGCACCTCTCCCTCCAGGTCGGTGTAGACCTCGCCGCGCGCTTCGAAGAAAAGGTTTCTCATGCCGGGGAGCTCCGGCCGCGGCACCCAGGTCAGGCTCGGGGCCAGGCGCCGGATGCCCCGGCGGCGCAGGAAGCCCAGCTCGGATTCGAAGCCGTCGCCGATCTGGAGCGCCTCCAGGTTCCAGCGCAGCGTCGGACCGCGGTAGGAGGCGCCGGCGCTGCCCGCCCAGTCGCTCCCCTGCTGCGGATCGTCGCTCCCGGCAAAGAAGCCGCGCACCTTGAGGCGCGAGTCCGCGCTGCGCCAGTCGGCGTCGGCGCCGTAGAGGCTGCTCCGCCCTTCCGGTCCGTCGTGGTGCGTGGCCACGACGCCGAGGTCGGTCTGATCGCCCACCCGGCGCTTGGCGCGCAGCACGCCCCAGTTGTCGCCTCTCCCGTCCTCGGAACCGGTCCGGGCGTCGAGCAGGCCGACGCTCCACGGGCCGGTGCGGCCGGTCAGGCGCGCGCCGAATTCGATCGGCACCGGCTCCCCCTCCGGCCCGAGGCCGACCCGCCGCGAAAAGAAGGGACGGAACAGCGGCGGGCCGAAGGGGTAGCGCGGCCCGAACTCGAAGATGCCGGCGTTCTCCAGGAAGAACTCCCGCTTCTCGGGCAGGAAGAGCGAGAAGCGCGAGAGGTTCACCTGCTGCTCGTCCGCCTCGGACTCGGCGAAGTCGGTGTTGAAGGTGAGGTCGAGCGACAGGCCCCGGCCCACGCCCCATTTCAGATCGAGCCCGGCATCATTCGCGGTGCGGATGTCCTGACCGGAAGCGAGATCCTCGCGGCCGGAGGCCACGGCAAACGGCTTGACACGCAGGTTGAGCCCCGGCGAGATGCCGTCGAGCCCGGTCAGGCGGCCGGCCAGGGAGAAGCGCCACATGTCCCCCTCCAGGGGGATCGGCGACCAGTAGGCCTCCTCATTCTTGCGCCGGATCATGCGCCGCACGTTCAGGCCCCAGTCGCCGCCGCCCGGGGCGAAGCGCAGGGTCGAGAACGGGATCGCCATCTCCGCGGCCCAGCCGTCCTCGGTGCGGCGGGCCGCGACCTGCCAGACGCCGTCCCACTCCATGTTGACGCTGTCGCCCTCGTCGTTGATCAGCCCCTCGGCGCGGGCGCCGTTGGCGTTGGTCTCGAACAGGTAGCCGTTGCGCCGGTCGAGGAAGGTGTCGAGGAGGATCGCCACCGCGTCGTCCTGAAAGAGCGGGGCGTCGTTTCTCATCTCCTTGGCGGTGACGGCGCGCGGGTCCGAGTCGAGGGCGCGGATGCCGACGTAGAGCATGGCCGGGGTGAACGCCACGCGCACCTCGGTGGGCTCGGTCGCCGCCGAGCCCGCGGCCGGCTCGCGCTGGGTGAAGCCGGTGGCGGCCGGCACCCGTTCCCAGGCCGGCTCGTTCAGGAAACCGTCGAGGACGATGTCTCCCTGGACCGGGCGCGCTTCCAGGGTCCGCACGTCCGCGGAGAGCGATTCCACGAACAGGACGAAGGCGGTGAGCAGGGCGACGGCCAGACGCCAGAACAGGTCGGTGCAGGGCATGGGCTCTCTCCTGGGCGGGAGTTTCCGCCTGCCCTCTATTCCAGGATGCCCGGGGGTTCCCGATCTACCCTTTCGCTGTAAAAAGAAGGTTTACATCTCCTTGACAGGAGCATGGCCGGCCTTTTGCAGAAAACCCGGACCATGTTCAACAACATCGACCTGAGAGAGCTCGCCGGCGTGTCCGGCCCCGAGCGGGCCTTCGTGAGCCTGTACCTGACGACCCCGGAATCCTTCCAGCAGCTCAAGCCGCGCATCGAGAAGATCCGGGCGCTGCTGTCCGACGACCCTGCCGAAACCGAGCATTTCGAAGAGAACCTCAAGCTGATCGAGACCTGGCTGGCGGAGCACAAGTGGGAGACCGAGGGGGTCTGCCTGTTCGTCTGCTGGGCGCTCGACTTCGTGAAGGCGTTCCCGCTGACGGTCAAGGGCCAGGAATTCATCTGGGTGGACTCCTCGCCCTACATCCGGCCGCTCGCGGAGCTGCAGGACGAGTACGAGAACTTCGTGGTGGTGGCCGCGGACAACACGGCCTCGCGCATCTTCTTCGTGACCTCGGCGCGGGCGGACGAGGACGCGAAGGTGAGGGGGGACGTGAAGAACAACGTGAAGAAAGGCGGCTGGTCGCAGAAGCGCTACGAGCGCCGGCGCAGCAACGAGCTGATGCACTACGCCAAGGAGATCGTGGACATCCTGACCGAGATCGATCAGAAGGAGACCTTCTCCCGGCTGCTGCTGGTGGGCTCGCAGGAGACGATGGTGGAGATCGAGAGCGCGCTGACCGCGCCGCTCGCGGCGAAGCTCGCGGGCAAGCGCAACGTGGATTTCAGCGCCGGCGACGATCCGATCTTCGAGGCCGCGTTCGAGATGTTCACGGAAGCCGAGCGCGAGGCCGAGGGCAGGCTCTGGGACCGCATCAAGGAGGAGTACTTCCGCGGCGGCCTCGCGGTCACCGGCGCCGAGGACGTGCTCAAGGCCGCGGCCGTGGGCCGGGTGGAAAAGATGGCCGTCACCCGGGACGCGAAGATCGCCGGCACCCGCTGCCGCCAGTGCGAGAACCTGCTCGAAGGCGAGCTGTCGAAGTGCAAGATCTGCGGCTCCGACGACGTCTTCAAGGTGGACCTCGTCAACGAGCTCGTGGAGCTCCTCGCCCTCTCCAGCGCCGAGGCCGATTTCGTGGACCCGATCCCGGCGCTCTCGGAAGCCGGCGAGGTGGCGGCGCTGCTGCGCTATTGACCTCTCCGGCGCAATCCGGGCGTAACAAAGAATTGACAGTCCAGAGGTGAGGGCGTATGCTGATTCCAATGCGGCGGCTCGCCGCAGGTGGATAGCCCGTAAGGGCTAGCGTGAACAGGGCTCCGGAAGGAGCCCTTTCATTTTGCCCAGCCTCCTCCGCCTGGGGGTTGAAAACGGCTGAAGCCCCAGGCCAGGAGTCTGCGCGGCAGAAGGACACCAAGGACAACAAGGACAACAAGGACAGCGAAGCCGGGCTTCCTTTTTCTTCTTGTCCTTTGTCCTTGTCGTCCTTGGTGTCCTTGTCGTCCTTTCAGACGGGTGTCGCTCCTCCAGAGCGAGGAAATGCCGATGTACCCGGCCCCTTTCCCCGCCCGGGAGGGGGCGAGCCCCTCCCCTACATCACCTTGCCCTCCCCACCTTCCCGGGTGGCCCCGGGTACGGCGGAGGCGCGATAGGCTCGCAGGTGCTCCGGAAGGAGGACCACTATGAGGCCCATCACCGCCGCCGATGTCATGAACCCGAACGTGCTCATGGTCCAGGAGGACATGACCCTGGAGGAGCTGGCGAACTTCCTGGTCGAGAACGAGATCTCGGGCGCTCCCGTGGAGAACCCTGCCGGCCGCCTCGTCGGCGTGGTCTCCGTCACCGACCTCGCCCTGTCCGTGGCCAGAGGCACCGACCTCTCCCCCGACCAGTCGAACCCCGACTTCTTCGTCCGCGAGTGGGGCGACACGCTCAGCCGCGACGAGGTCGAAGAGCTGCGCTTCGGGGAGGAGAACGAGATGCGGGTGCGCGACATCATGACCCCGGCCGTCTACTCGGTGGACGAGGAGACCCCCATCCCCGAGCTGGTCGAGACCCTGATCAACAGCCACATCCACCGCCTGCTGGTCACCAGCGGCGAGAAGGTCGCGGGGATCGTCACCACCTCGGACCTCCTGGGTCTGCTGGTCCGCGAGCCGGAATAGGGGTACGCTTTGGATCGAGGAGGATGACGATGTTTCCGAGGAGTTCCCTGCCTGCGCTCGCCGTGCTTGCCCTGCTCGTCCTGCCCGCTTTCGCCCAGGCCCCCGCGCCGCCCGGATTCGGCATCCCCAATGCCATCCAGCCCGAGGAGGGTCTGCTCCTCGGCGGCCAGCCCACCGCCAAGCAGCTCAAGGCCGCGGCCAAGGCGGGCTACCGGACCGTGATCGACCTGCGCCCCCTGGCCGAGGATCACGGATTCGACGAGGAGAAGGCCGCCCGCAAGGCGAAGCTGGAGTACACGAACATCGGGGTCACCCCGGACACGCTGGACGCGTCCACGGTCAAGTACTTCCTGACCGTGCTGAGCAACGCCGAGCGTCCGGCGCTGATCCATTGCAGCAGCGGCAACCGGGCCGGCGGCCTCTACTACGCCTGGCTGGTGCTCGAGAACGGCATGCCCGAGGACCAGGCGATGGAGCAGGCGCGGGCCGCCGGGCTCCGCGACGCGGACCTCGAGGAAAGGGTCCGGGAGCTGATCAACGAGCTGAAAGCCTCCCGCCGGCCCAAGCCTTAGGGCGAACGCCTACTCGAACCAGCCCACGACATCCACGGCCACGTGGACCGAGCCCGCGGGCAGCCCCGCCACGACCACGAAGTCCCCACCGGTGCCCAGGAGGACCAGCGCGTTGTTCGCCCGTGTCTGCCCGGCGGCGAAGTTGAGGACGGACGTGGGGGTGGCCGCCGTCCCGCCCGGCGCGATCTGCAGGTGGCCGGCGCTCGCGGGGCTGATCGCCGCGAGGTTGACCGCCAGGGCCTTGGCCGTCGCCGGGATCCCGCAGGCACCCGTGCCCGTGAAGCTCCGGGCCGAACCGGCCTCCAGCGCCGGGCCGCTCGAGCGCGTGTCCACGAGCCGGCAGGGGGCGGCGGTGTGGAAGTCCAGGGGACCGGCGGAGGCGAGGATCTCCACGGTGTCGGGGACGGAGAACGCGAAGTGGTTGTCCCGGACGCGCAGCGTGGCTGTGTAGGTTCCGGGTTTCACGTAGGTGTGGCCGAGGGTCAGGCTCGTGGTCGAGGCCTCCGGCGTGCCGTCTCCGAAGCCCCAGAAGTAGGTCAGGGTGTCGCCCGCGTTCGGGTCGGAGCTGCCGGTGGCGTTCAGAGTGACGGTGAGCGGCAGGGAGCCCGAGGTGACGTCGGCCGAGGCGGCCGCGACCGGCAGGCTGTTGCCCGCCTCCTCGTAGAAGATCTTCCGCACCTGGCCGCCACCGGCGAACGTTGCATAGTAGAGCGCCCGGCCGCCGCTGCCATGGGAGCCGAAGATCATCGTGGTCACGCCTCCCAGGCTCTGGCCGAAGTCCGCGGCCGTCCAGGGTCCGCCCGCGCTGCTCAGCTTGAAGATCCCGCCGCAGACCCAGTCGCCGAACATGTAGGCGCCGTCGAACGCCGGCCACAGGCCGTTCGGCACGAACGCGCCGCCGGTGATCGAGTTGCAGTTGGCGCTGGCCGTGCCCGGGATCGCCTGGGCGTGCCGGTACTCGAAGAGCGGACCGACCATGCCCGGGGGGGCCTGCGAGCAGGGGTTGTCGGTGTCGGTGTTGTGCGATCCCTCGCAGAGGTTCCAACCGTAGTCCGCGCCCGGCTGGCCCGGGTCGATCTCCTCGTAATGGCCCTGGCCGACGTCATTGATGAAGAAGCGAGTCCCGGAGAAGTTGGGATCGAAGGCGATCCGGAACGGGTTGCGCAGCCCCCAGGCGAAGGCCTCGCGGCACTTGTTGCCCGCGGTGGTCTGCCCGGTGACGTTGCAGCGCGCCGTGCCCGCGCCCTGAAAAGGGTTGTCCAGCGGGATGTAGCCGTCGCGGGTGATCCTCAGGATCTTGCCGGTCAGCACGTGCAGGTCCCGGGCCGCGTCGTTCGGTCCCGCGCAGCCGCTGTCGCCGGCCCAGTCGCAGCCGCCGTCCCCGATGGAGATGTAGAGATAGCCGTCGCGGCCGAAGTGGAGATCCCCCGCGTTGTGGTTGCCGGCGGGCGACGGCATGTTGTCCACCAGGATCAGCTCGGTGGCCGGATCGACGACATTGCTGTCCGGCAGCATGAAGCGGGAGACCCGGTTGACGCAGGCGCCGCCCGGCTTCTCGAAGGTGTAGAAGAGGAAGACATGCCGGGTCGTCGCGAAGGCGGGATCGACCGCCACTCCGAGGAGCCCCTGCTCGGAAGCGTTGCAGATGGAGCTCGCCGGGAAGGTCAGGGCGGGTGTCGCCAGCAGCGTCCCGCCCTGGACGATCCGCAGGGCGCCGGGCTGGGTGGTGACGAGCAGGCGGCCGTCGGGGGTGAAGGCCAGGGCCGTCGGGCTGCCGACGCTGGCGACCAGACTGTCGGTGAACCCGGCGGGCACGGTCGCCGCGAGCGGCGCGGCGGCCAGGAAAAGCACGAGAGGGACGGCGGCTCGGAGCATGGTGGACTTCCTCCGGGCATCAGGCTACAACCTTATAGAGCGATTTCAAAGATTCATCTCCGAACCTTTTCCCGGCCGCTCTCGTCTTAAGGAGAGAAGAGAAAACCCGATGATCGCCCCTGTCCCCGCCTCCGACCTGCTCCTGGCCCGCCGCGCCGCCGCGGGCCAGGCGGACGCGTGGGACGAGCTGATCGACCTCTACGGCGGCAGGCTCTACAACCTGGCCCTCCATTTCGCGGGCTCGCGGGAGGAGGCGGAGGACCTGACGCAGGAAATCTTCCTGCGCCTCTACCAGAACCTCCGCCAGTACCGGGGCGAGTGCCCCCTCGCTTCCTGGGCCCTGCGCCTGTCGCGCAACCTGTGCATCGACCACTACCGCCGCCTGCGCCAGGAGCGGCGCTCCATCTGGGTATCCGAGGAAATGCTCGCCCACATCCCGGGCGGGGACGACGTCCAGGCGCGTGCCCAGTGGCGGGAGGAGATCGAGGCCGTCCATACGGCGCTCCGCGAGATGCCCGAGGACCTGGCCGAGGTGGTGCTGCTGCGCGACCTCCAGGGCTGGAGCCTGGAGGAGGTCTCGGCCTCCCTGGACATCCCGCTGGGGACCGTGAAATCGCGGCTCCACCGCGCCCGCCTGGACGTGGCGGAGCGTGTCCAGGCCCGCTTCCGCTCCCGCTGGACCGAACGCGCAGCCCGATCCATCCTGGAGGTGTCGCCATGCTGAGGCCCGCCTGCCGCCAATTCCGGGCCGAGCTCGCGCCCGACGATCCGCACCGGCGGAGCTGCCCGGCGTGCGCCGTCTATGCCGCGGCCATGGAGCGGGCTGCCTTCAAGGTCCCGCTGCCGGCCCGGCTGCGCTCGAAGCTGCGCGCCATCCCCGGCGCGACCTCTCCCGGTCCCCGGCTGCCGCTGCCCCAGGCGCCGCTGCCGGACCCGCTGCGGGAGCGCCTTCGAGGGCTGGCCCTCCAAGCCCCGCGCCCGTTGCCGGCGTGGGTCCGCACCTCGCGCTACGCCGTGGCCGCGAGCTACCTGATGGCCGTCCTGGTGGGTCTGGCCGCCGGCAATCCGGTGCAGTTCGGCCGCCAGGCCGCGCACCGGATGTCCCACGCGGTCTCGATGGGCCTGTCCGAGAGCCGCGAGCGCCTGGACCTGCTGGAAGACACGGTCCGCGAGCGGTACGGCGAGACCCGCCGCTCGCTCGAAGATTCGCTCGGCAGCCTGAATCACCGGGTTGACGAGCTTTCACAGTCTCTACGTTCCCTCGAACCCCTGATCACAAGGAGAGTCCGATGAACCCCGCCGAGAGCTCCTGGCCCCAGTACCCTGAAACCCCGCCGCCGGCCGCCGCGCCGGCGTCGGCCGCGCCGATACCCGCCGGTCACCTGCCGTTCGAGCGCAAACGCCCGCTCCTCGCCGGCCTGCTGTCCGGCTTCCCGGGCATGGGCAACATCTACAACGGCCTCTATCTGCGAGGCCTGATCCAGTTCCTGATCGTGGCGGGCCTGATGGGCCTGGCCGACCATCGGGACACGCCGTTCAACGTCATGACGCTGATCTTCTTCTGGGCCTTCAGCGTCCTGGATGCCTACCGCCAGGCCATGCTCATCAACTACGGCTACGCCCAGGACCTCGGGCTGATCGACAAGCCGCAGCGGCCGCTGGCGGGCCAGGGCGGGCTGATCGCCGGCGTCGTCCTGACCCTGCTCGGCATCGTCGCGTCGGTGGAGCAGTGGATCGACATCGATCTCCGGTGGCTCTACGACCTCTGGCCGGTCTTCCTGATCGGCGTCGGCCTCTGGCTGATCGTGGCCTCGCTCCGCGAACGGAAGAGAGCGACGGAGCTGTAGCCCCACCCCCCGCCCCCCCACCCCCCGATATCCCGGGCGCCGCCGGTACAATGCCCGAATGCCCCCGGCGGCGCCCAAGCCTTCCTGTCAACGCGGCTCGATCCTCGTCGAGAGCCTCATCGCCCTGGTCCTGCTGAGCGTGGCCCTGCTGATGGGGCTGCCGCTCCTCTTCGGCCAGCCCGGAGCGGTGCGCCGGCTCGACGCCCAGCGGATTGCCCTGGCCGGCCTCGATTCGACGCTCGAAGCCCTGCGCACCGGCGCCCTCCCCCTCGCGGCCGCGCGCTACGGCACGGGGACGCCGGAAGATCCGGTGATCTGGGTCGAGGTAGAGCCCCTGCCGCGGCCCGCGGGGCTCTACCGGGTCGACCTCCGCGCCGTTTACAAGGTCCGCAACCAGACGTTCGAGCGGCAGGTCGAGACGCTGGTGTGGCGGCCATGAACCGCCAGGCGGGCTTCACCCTGGTCGAGCTGCTGATCTCGCTGGTCGTGATGGGCCTGGCGCTCGCCCTGACGGCGCAGGTGCTGATGGAGGCGGCGCAGATGCTCACGGACGTCGCGGCCGAGCAGGCCGACGCGCCCATGCCCCTCGTCGCGGCCCGGTTGCGCGGCGACGTGCGGGCCTCGTCCGGCTTCGAGGTCCTGCCGGGACTGGAGGGGCCGGCGCTCTTCCTGGAGGGCCATCCCGCGGGGGTGGTCGTGTATCAGAAGGTCGGGGACGAGCTCCGCCGGACCGTGCTGGACGAGACCGGCAAGGTGCGGGGAGAGGCCCCGGCGCTGCGCGGCGTCACCGGCTGGAGCTGCGCGCCGCTCGCGCCCGGGCTGGTCGCCGTGACCCTCAGCCACAACCGCAGCGCCATCCGGCGCGGACCGCTCCCCAACCTGCCGGGACAGCGCGGCCCCCGGTCCGAGGTGCGCTCCGAAACCTTCCTGGTGGCCCCCCGCGGCGCCGGTCTGGGCTCCGCATGGTGAAGCGAGACGAGGGATTCGTGCTGGCCTCCGTGCTCCTGGCGGTCCTCCTGCTCTCGATCGCCCTCGCGCTCGTGGCGGTCTCGCTCCAGCTCCGGATGGGGCTCGTCCGCCGCGAGGCGCGGTCCGTCACCTTGACCGCGCTCTCCGACGCCGCCCTGGCCGAGACCGTGGCAGAGCTCAGCGAAGACGCGTACTTCCATGGCGTTCCGGAGCACGACCTCGGCCCGGGCCGGCTGCGCAGCGAGGTGCGGTTCCTCTCCCCCGGCCGCTACGAGGTCGTGGCGACCGCCGTCCACGCCGGGCGCGAGAGGACGGTCGAGGCCGAGGTGCTCCGCCCGATCGGAGCCCCGGCACGAGTGGTGCGCTGGCGGCGAAGGTGAGGCTCAGAACAGCGAGCAGCCTCGAAAGCCGAGAAACACGGTGATCATGGCCGCAACCCATATCAGGTTCGACACCAGAGCGGCCCTTCCCTTCGTCAGGGGCTTGGCGGCCCGCAGCTTCTCGACCTCGGCCTCGGCCATCGGGACGTAGATGCGCCGCCGGATGAAGTAGTCGAACCCCAGACGCTCGATCTTGAGGATGAAGTCCTCCAGCCGGCCCTCGATCGGCACGGGTTGGGGTCCCCGCAACGCGCGCAGGCGGTCGCGGTGCCACGCGATGACCTTCTCGACCGGCGCATCGGGCAGCACCTCCTTCTCCATCTCCGGCGGCGAGTCCAGGTTCTGCTTCGAGCGCCCGGTCACGATCATCCGCCCGTTCGAGAGCGGCGTGATCAGCGACAGGTCGACCCGCCGCTGGATCCCTACCGCGGTGTTGTTCTCGGCCTCGGCAAGGAAGCCGTAGGTCAGCCGGTCGTCGCTCAGCAGGGCGACCCCCAGCGTGCGGGAGTCGGGAGCGATGATCGGCTCCTGGTAGAAGAGCTTGGAGCGCAGGCCTTCGCGCTCGCACGGGGCGATGAACGGCACCAGCCGGCCGTACACCCCCTCGGGGAGCTCGGACGGCTCGCGCACCTGGATCTCCCCCGGGTAGGGAAGGGCCATCCGCACCGGCAGCGGGATGCGGAGGATCTTGAGGAGCGCCGCGATCAGGAAGCCGAGCCCCGGCGTCAACCGGCGGTACTCCGCGAACGACACGTTGCGGCTGTCGAACCTGTAGAACTGCACACACTCCTCCTTCCGCTGAAGCGGTGCCTCGGACTTCGTCTGGGGATGATCCTGGAAGGACTTTATCAGCTCAGGAGAGGGCGAGGGCAAAGGGGGAGGGGTCTTGCCCGGGACCCCTCCCGGTGCCGTGAGGCTCCTACGGTTTCTTGCACTGGTCGCCGAGGCTGGACACGCTGACTCCGGCCACGGCAGCGTAGCAGGCGTTCGGGTAGACCTTGCCGTCGCACCCGCAGACCGGATCGAAGATCTCGGGGCAGAGCTCCGGCTTGGTCGCGCAGAGCCCGCGGGCGGTGCACTGGCCCGTGGGCTTCGAGCAGAACTGGTTCTTGCCCTTGCAGTCGGCGTTCTTGGTGCAGGTCCCCTCGCAGGCACCCGCGCTGCGGACGTTGACCCCCGCCATGGCGGCGAAGCAGAAGTTGCTGTAGGTCATCCCGTCGCAGCCGCAGACCGGGTCGAAGATCAGCGGGCAGAGCTGTGGCCGCACCACGCACTCGCCCGGGCCCTTGCACTTCCCGGCCCGCGTCTGGCAGTACTGGCTGCGGTCGCACTCTCCGTTGTCCTTGCAGACCTTGCCCGCCTTCCAGCCGGAGGGCCGGCCCTGTGCGGCAACGTCGGCCGCCCCTACCGTCATGGAGAGAAGCACGACAATCGCGAGGATCTCGAAACATCGACGGCTCATGCGACACCTCCTTGGGTTTGAACGGGGCTCCATGCCCCGGAGGAGAGTCTGGAGGGATGTTCAAGAGAATACTGCTGATCCGTTCCTGCGGTCCAGCCCCCGGTGCGACAATGACGTCATGCCTGACATGCCGACACCGTCCGATCCCGACTTCGCGGCCCGGGTGCGCGCCAGCTTCGGGCGCCAGGGCTTCATGCGGAGCCTGGGTGCCGAGCTCACCCGGGTGGAGCCCGGCGCTTGCGAGATCCGCCTGGCGTTCCGCGACGGCCTGGGCCAGCAGCACGGCTACTTCCACACCGGCGCCCTGAGCGCCATCGCCGACAGCGCCGGAGGCTACGCTGGCTACACGCTCATGGGCGCCGGCGATTCGGTGCTCTCCGTGGAGTACAAGATGAACCTACTCGCCCCGGGCCGCGGGGACGCCGCCGTCGCCCGTGCCCGCGTGGTCAAGTCCGGGCGCACCCTCACCGTCTGCCAGGTCGAGGTCTTCGTGGAGAGGGACGGCGTCGAGACGCTGTGCGCCCTCATGCAGCAGACGCTGATCCGGATGGCTGATCGGGCCGACACCGTAGTACCCTAGCGGGGAGTCGAAAGGAGACACGAGATGTCGAGCGAAGGCAGGTTCCGCTTCTCTCTTCTTCCCGCCGGCCTGATCGCGCTGGCGGTCCTCGCCGGAGCGGGTCCGGGTGCCGCGCAGGCCAGCGGCGACGTCCGCGCCCATGCCGTGGACGCCCAGGGCAGCCCCATTGCCGGAATCCAGGTCACGCTGATCAAGGCCGGCGGCAAGGACAACCAGCAGAAGACCTCCGACGCCGAGGGCAAGGTCGACTTCGACGGCCTCGCCGGGGGCGTCTACATCGTCACGGCCGCTCCCGACGGTTACGCCGAGGTCACCTGCCCGGGTGTCCGGGTGGTAGGACAGTCGCGGCAGCTCGAGATCCGACTGATGCCAAAGGACGGAGCGGAGCCGTCTTCCTGCAAGGCGGTCGAGGCGGGCTGAGCCGAGCCGTAGTATCATCCGCGCCCATGACGCGATCTACCCGTTCACGTTGGATACTCACGGTCGTCTGCGCGTGTGTGGCGGTTTTCCTCATGGCAAGATTCTTTGGGCTCGGCAGAAGCAAGGCGCAGGACGCGCCGCGGGAGAGGGACAGAGGCAGGGGCGACAGGGGGGGCACGGAGGCCCCGAAGGACGGCCGGCGCGTCCTATTCATCGGCAACAGCTTCACCTACAGCAACGACCTGCCCTCCATCATCGAGGCGCTGGCCGCGGCGACCGGCCAGAAGCGGTTCATCCACGAGGAGGTCGTCTTCGGCGGCTACAGCCTGGAGGACCACTGGAACGACGGCCAAGCGTCGAAGGCGATCGCCAAGGGCGGCTGGGAGCTCGTCGTGATGCAGCACGGCCCCTCGGCCTGGGACGGGCGGCCCACGATGTACGAGTACGCGCCGAAGTTCGCCAAGGAGATCCGCGCCGTCGGCGCCCGGCCCGCGTTCTTCATGGTCTGGCCCGAGAAGGCACGGCTGGCGAGCGACTTCGACCGCTGCAGCGAGACCTACCGCACCGCGGCCGAAATGGTGGACGGCCTCCTTTTCCCGGGCGGCGAAGCCTGGCAGGAAGCCTGGAAGCTCGATCCGAGCCTGCCGCTCTATTCCTTCGACGGCCTGCACCCCTCGAAGACCGGGTCCTATCTCGTCGCCCTGGTCATGTACGAGCAGATCTACAAGAAATCCCCCATCGGCCTCCCCTCCCAGCTCAAGCTCCGCGACGGCACGAAGCTCAACGTCCCCGCGGAGCAGGCGAAGCTGCTCCAGCAGGCCGCGGCCACGGCCAACAAGAAGTTCGCCCGGCCGTAGGCTCGGTTTTCCCCGCGCCCGGCGTCCTTGATTGTGGAAGAATGCGGCCGAAGGCTCGTCCCGCGATGGGGCGGGACGGCCCGCGCGTTTCTCCACAGCCACATCTGAAAAGGAGGCTCCGTTCATGTCGGAAGATCGTTCGCCCGAGCATGATCCGTCCGTCCCGATCGACGAAGACGAGCGCCAGGGAGAAGTGAGCCGGAGGTCCTTCCTGCGCTGGAGCGCCCTCGCGGGCGCCGGCGCCTCCATGGCGGGAGCCTTCCCCGGCTCCGCCGCCGCCGGCCCGGTCCCGCACGCCGCGCCGGCCCAGGAGATCGAGGAGGCCACCATCGCCCAGCTCCAGGCCGCCATGGAGCGTGGCGGCCTGCGGTCCATCGACCTCGTCAACATGTACCTGGAGCGTATCCGCACGCTGGACCAGAAAGGCCCCAACGTCAACTCGGTGATCCAGATCAATCCGCAGGCCAAGGCGATCGCCAAGGCGCGGGACAAGGAGCGCAAGGACGGCAACGTGCGCGGCCCGCTCCACGGCATCCCCATCCTCCTCAAGGACAACATCGACACCGGCGACCAGATGATGACGACCGCCGGCTCCCTCGCCCTGGTCGGCGCCCCCGCGCCGCAGGACGCCACCGTGGCCGCGCGCCTGCGGGCCGCCGGCGCGGTCATCCTGGGCAAGGCCAACCTCTCCGAGTGGGCGAACTTCCGCGGCTTCAATTCATCGAGCGGCTGGAGCGGCCTCGGCGGCCAGACGCGCAACCCGTACGTGCTCGACAGGAACCCCTGCGGCTCCAGCTCGGGCTCGGCCGCTGCCGTGTCGGCCAACTTCACCGCGGTAGCCCTCGGCACCGAGACGGACGGCTCCATCGTCTGCCCCGCCTCGCTCAACGGCATCGTGGGCATCAAGCCGACCCTCGGCCTGACCAGCCGCGCCGGCGTGGTCCCCATCTCCCACAGCCAGGATACGGTCGGACCCTACGGCCGCACCGTGGCCGACGCCGCCGCGGTGCTCGGCGCCCTGGTCGGAGTCGATCCGCGCGATCCGGCCACGGCGGGGAGCGCCGGCCACTTCCACACCGACTACACGCAGTTCCTCGACGCCCACGGCCTGGACGGCGCCCGCATCGGAGTCATGCGCAACGGCGTCACCGGCTACAGCGCCCAGACCGATGCCATCTACGAGTCCGCCCTCGAAGCCATGGCGGACGCCGGCGCCGTGCTCGTCGATCCGGCGGACCTGCCCTCCATGGACGAGCTGCTCACCGACCAGGCCGAGATCATCGTCCTGATCCGGGAGTTCAAGTTCGACCTGAACGCCTACCTCGCGACCCGCACGGGCGTGCCCGTCCACTCGGTCGCCGACGTCATCGAGTTCAACCTCGACCACGCCGAGGAGGAGCTGAAGTGGTTCGGGCAGGAGTTCTTCGAGCTCGCCGAGGCGGAGATCTTCAGCGAGCAGGAGTACTTCGACGCCCTGGAGCGCAGCCACCGACTCTCCCGCGACGAGGGGATCGACGCCGCCCTGGCGGCGGACCACCTGGACGCCCTGGTCGCTCCCACGGGCTCGCCGTCCTGGCCGATCGACCTGGTCAACGGCGATCATTTCCTCGGCGCGAGCTCGTTCCCGGCGGCCATGGCCGGCTACCCGATCATCAACGTCACCGCGGGCAACGCCTTCGGGGTGCTGCCGGTCGGCATCAGCTTCATGGGCACCGCCTACAGCGAGCCCACGCTGATCAAGATCGCCTCGGGCTTCGAGGCCGTGACCCACGCGCGGCGCGTGCCGAAATTCCTCCCCACCATGCCGCTGCCCACGGGCGACGACTCCCTGGTCAAGGCATCTCTCAACTTCAAGGCCCAGCGGATCCGGCTGCTGCGGGAGCGGATCCGGAGCTCCTCGAAGGTGGCCGGCATCCGCACCCGGCTGATCTGACTTCTCTCCACCCGGCGCGGGTGCACGCCCGCGCCGGGCGCTTCTCAGGTTCCTTCCTCCAAGCCATGCAGACTGCGCTATAGTTCCTCCACTCTCCTCCGGGAGCGACAGAGACCATGGCCACGACCGCTGGCGAGGTGGACACCCGCACGCTGGAGACCTCGACCGCCCTGGCGGCGATCGAGCGCGAGCGCTTCCGCTCGTACTCGCCCCTGGTGCGCAACCTCCACTGGCTGGCGGCGGTCCTGGTCGTCCTCTACAGCGTGCTCATCCCGGGCGCCGACCGGATGGTCCTCTGGTCGCTGGCGGGCGCCGTTATGCTTTATACCCTGGCGCTCCACTCGCCGCTCTTCGCCCGCCTGGCCGTGGACAGCCGGATGCGGATCGAGTCGCTGCTCGACCTCGCCTGGATCACCGCCGTGATCCTGTTTTCGGGTGCCACCCGCAGCCCGCTCTTCTTCCTCTACTATCTGGTGATCTATGCCAGCACGCCGACGGTGAGCCGGCGCGAAACCTACGTCAAGGCCGGGGCGGCGACCGTGCTGGCCATGGGGGTGGTCTACGCGGACCCTTGGGAGTCCATGCTCAACCTGGCCTGGCCGCTCACGGGGCTCTGGCTGGTGGCCTACTTCTTCGCGGAGTCAGGCAGCCTCGGCGCGAGCCTGCAGCGCTCGCTCTACCTCGCCGCCCACACGGACGCCCTGACCGGGCTCCCCAACCTGCGCCACTTCACCTCCACGTCGGACCTGCGGGCCAAGCTGGAGAAGCCCTACACGATCGTGATGGTGGATGCCGACCACCTGATGCGGGTCAACGACACCTACGGCCACGCGCACGGCAACGACCTGATCCGCACGGTCGCGGAGGCGTTGCGCAGCGCGGCCCGCGGCGACGACCTCTGCTCGCGCATCGGCGGCGACGAGTTCATCGTCCGCCTGGACGGCGCCACCCGCGAAGGCGGCCTCGCCTACTGCAAAAGGGTGCGGACGTTCCTCACGGAGCACCCGCTGCGGATCGAAGGGGTGATCTTGCAGGTCTCGGTTTCCATGGGCCTGGCCGCCTACCCCGAGCACGGCAAGACGCTCTCCGAGGTGACCGAAAGGGCCGACCAGGCGCTCTACGTGAGCAAGCGGGAGGGGAGGTCACGGGATCACATCTGGGCGGCCTGACCTCACCCCCTATCCCCCTCTCCCATCTCCCACCCGCTCCCCGCCGGGAGAGGGGGAACGTTCCTGAGATAGTCGTGCCTGACGGAGACAAGATAGCCTGAGCTACGTCCCCCCTCTCCCGGGGCAGGCCGGCCGAAGGCCGGGGTGGGAGATGGGAGAGGGGGATAGGGGGTGAGGTCCGACTTTGAGAGCAAGCTCCGGGTAGTGAAAGCCTCCCCCTCGCGGTACCTTAACGCCATGGAAACGATCGACCAGACTCAAGCCTGGAAAGCCGTGGAAACCCGGGACAGCCGGCTCGACGGCCGCTTCGTCTACGCGGTGGCCTCGACCGGCATCTACTGCCGGCCGTCCTGCCCGTCGCGCCGGCCGAAGCGGCAGAGCGTGTCGTTCTTCGGCGGGCCCGAGGAGGCGGAGCGGGCGGGCTATCGCGCCTGCCGCCGCTGCCGTCCCCGCGCCGCGGGACCGACCGATCCCGAACGGTCGGTCGAGCGCGCCCGGGCCTGGCTGGATTCCCATCCCGACGAGCCGGTCACGCTGGCCGAGCTCGGCGAGGCCGTGGGCCTGAGCCCCTGGTACCTGCAACGGACCTTCAAGCGCTTGACCGGCCTCACTCCCAGGGAGTACGCCAGCGCCCGCCGGCTGGAGCGCCTGAAGACCCATCTCAAGAAAGGAGACGACGTGACCACGGCAACCTATGAAGCCGGCTATGGCTCCGGCAGCCGCGTGTACGAGCAGTCCGACGCCCGCCTGGGCATGACCCCCGCCACCTACCGCCGCGGCGGCGAGGGGACCACGATCCGCTACCGCACCGCCGACTCCCCCCTCGGGCGGATGCTCGTCGCCGCCACCGACCGCGGCGTCTGCGCCGTGACCTTCGCAGCCTCCGACTCCGAGCTGGAGTCCGGGCTGCGCCAGGAGTACCCGAACGCGATCCTTGAAAGAACTGAGCGGGGAGAGGACCGGAAGCTGGAGGCCTGGACCTCCGCGATCGTCCATCACCTCGAAGGCCCTATGGGGGAGACTCCGCGCCTGGCTCTGCCTCTGGACGTGCGGGCCACCGCCTTCCAGTGGCGGGTCTGGAAGGCGCTCCAGGAGATTCCGCGCGGCGAGACCCGCTCCTACGGCGAGATCGCGGCCTCACTCGGCAAGCCGAGCGCCGCCCGCGCCGTGGCCCGCGCCTGCGCCAGCAACCGGGTGGCGCTCGCGGTCCCCTGCCACCGGGCCATCCGCGGCGATGGAGATACCGGCGGCTACCGCTGGGGCGAGGAGCGCAAGCGGCGGCTCCTGGAGCTGGAGAGCCGGGCGCAGTGAAGCTGCCGGCCCCGCCGGACTTCGACTTCGCCTGGACCCTCGGGTTCCTCGCCGCGCGGGTCGTCCCCGCGCTGGAGGGAGTCGAAGATGGCGAGTATCGGCGCAGCCTGAGGGTAGACGGCCAGCCGGTGACGCTGGCCGTCCGCTTCCATCCCGGGGAGCTGACGGTCCGCTCGTCACCCCGGCTGCCGCCCGTCAAGCTGCGCCGCCTGGTCACCCGGATGTTCGATCTCGACGTCGACCTCGGCGCCTTCCACGCGCTGGCCTCCGGCGATCCCCTGCTGCGCGACCTCGTGGCCGCGCGCCCCTGGATCCGACTCCCGCAATACCTCGACCCGTTCGAGGGCACCGTGCGGGCCATCCTGGGGCAGCAGGTGAGCCTGGCCGCGGCGAGCACCATGGTGGATCGTCTCGTCCGCCGGGTGGGCGATCCGGCGCCCGGCTCCTTCCTCGCCTTCCCGCGTCCCGAGGCCGTGGCGGCGCTTGGGCACCAGGGGCTCCTCGAGCTGGGACTGACCCGGGCCAAGGCCGCGTCGCTCCACGGCCTGGCCCTCGCCGACCTGGATTGGGAGCGCCTGCGGACCGCCCCGGCCGAGCAGGCGGAAGCCGAGCTCGACGCCCTGCCCGGAATCGGACCCTGGACCGCCTCCTACGTCCGCATGCGCACGCTGGGAGACCGGGACGCCTTCCCGGCCGCCGACCTCGGAGTGATCAAGGCGCTTCGGGCGCTGCTCCCCGAGCCGCTGACACCGGCCCGCATCGCCGCCCTGGCCGAGTCCTGGCGGCCCTGGAGGGCCTACGCGACCCTGCACCTCTGGCACTCGCTGGGGTGAGGGGGGCCTGCGTTTCAAGGACGACAAGGACACCAAGGACCTCAAGGACTGCAAGGACAAGGCTCCTGTAGTCCTTGTCGTCCTTGAGGTCCTTGGTGTCCTTGAGGTCCTTCTTTTCTACTCCCGCGCCAGCACCTCCCCGCGGGCGTTGATCAGGGCGCGCCTGGGCTTCTTCGGCAGCGCTATTTGCACGTCCACCGGCACGGTCGCCTCTCCCACGAAGGGCAGAATGCCCACGCGGGCGCTCTCGGTCTTGCTGAACTCCACGTAGATGGGCACCAGCGCCCGAAAACCCTTCGAAACTCCCTCCTGGGTGATCGAGCCCGAGATCCGGTACTTGCCCCCCTCTCCCGGCGTGACCTTCAAATCCTGCTTGTAGCGCGGCACCTCGGTGCCGTACACCCACTGGTTGAAGAACCAGTCCATCTTGCCATCGCCGGTGGCGTTCATGTTTGGAGTCATGTGCTTCTCCACCACGCGCTGGAAGTCGGCCGTGGTGGCGACCTTGCCGCCGTACGTCTTCGTGAAGTCCTGCATCATGGCGATGAACCGGGCGTCCGGAGCCTGCGCTGAGCCGTCCCACATCATCATGCGCAGCATGTGGATCACGTACCCGCCCTTCGAGTAGACGACGGCGGGATAGGCCGAGGGGCTTCGCTGCGTGAAGAGCCGCCAGCCCATCGTGATCGGTCCCGCATCGTTGTGCGCCACCGCGTTGCCCGGGAACTTGTCGAGGATGTCCTTGCGCCGCTCGCGCCAGAAACGGTCGTACTCCGCCATCCCCTTGGCGTGCTGCACCGCGAGAGCGGCCGAGAACTCCGAGAAGCCCTCCTCGATCCACTGGTCGTGGAAGGTGGCGGCGCCCACCAGGTGCCCCCACCACTGGTGCGCGAACTCGTGGTAGCCCACCTGGTCCACGAAGTCGGTGAGCCCGGTGCCCCCGATCCCCAGCACCTGCGAGCGCTGCGTGCCGGTGAGGAAGGAAAGGTACGGCATGAAGATCAGCGACGGCCACGACTGGCCGAAGCCCCACTGCGACTGCTGCGTGATCGCCACGTGCCGCTGCGGCAGGGGACCGAAGTAGGTCGTGAAGATGCGGGCCGAGTTGATGCCGTCCACCAGCGCCGATTCGGCCAGGCGGGAGGTGTTCATGGTGCCCAGGGTGGCCCCCCCGCCCACGTAGACCTCGTCGCCCGCTTCCACGACCTCGCTCCCCGCTCCGGCCCGCAGTGCCGCGTTGATCTCCCGGATGATGTCCGGAGTACCGGGGTTCGTATAGACCTCCACCGCGATGCCGCTCGTCTCGTCCGTCCGTTCGAGCTTCTTGAACTTGCCGTAGTTGAAGCCGGCCACCTGCACCGGGTGATCGGTCTTCCACACCGTGACGGTCTGCTTGCCCTCGGCCCGCGACTCGACCTGCCGGCCCACGGAGACGATCTCGTTGCCCAGGGGGATCTTGTAGACCAGCTCGAACGTGGCGGGATCGGAGAAGACGCCGAGGTTGGGATACCAGCTCTCCCGCGCTCCCACCACGAAGTTCTTCTCGCCGGCATCTACCAGGACCTCATCTCCTTGATAGGCCAGGCGGAGCAGCACCGTCGCGCCCTTGGCCGGCGGCTCGGGCAGGACCACGGCCGCGTCGCCGTCCTCCTCGTCGTCCTCCTGGATGATCGCGGCCGGCTTCCAGGCCGGCTCCGTCCCGTCGAGCGCGTACACGGCTTCGGAAAGCCGGAGCTTCGGCAGCAGGTGGATCGGGAGCACCCGCAGGCCCGCCACCAGCGGCTGGAAGCGGATCGTGGTCGTGCCGGAGACATCCGCGTCCTTGGCGACGCTCGTCTCCACCTTGTAGTCGAGCGCCTCCGTCAGGCGCTTCTCGGGCATCGACCGCTTGCGCTCCACCTCGCCCTTCTGGTCGGACAGGTACCAGACGCCGCCCCGGTTCTCGTCCGCCACGAAGAAGACGCTGTCCTCTCCGCCCAGGCGGATCGCCAGCCGCAGCGCCTCGACGCCATAGGGGTCCACCGCGGCGAGCGCGGGCGGGTACTTCCTGCCGTCGAGGAACGCCAGGAACACGCCGCTGGTCAGGCCGGGAGTGTTGAGGAGGTCCTGCAGGATCCGGATGTGAAAGTTGGTCTTGTACTCCTTCCGCTGCCGCTTGAGGTGGGCTTCCCAGGCCTGGACGGCCTTCGGGTCTGGCGCGCCCGTCTGCACCGGAGCGTGGAGCTGGATCTCCGCCGCGGTGTCGTCGGCGAACAGCAGGACCATCTCGTCGAATTCCTCGGTCAGGCTCTCGAAGCTCTTGTCCCCGCCGGACGCCAGGGCGAGCTGGCGCGTCTCGGCCGGCGTCGCCGGGACCAGCTTCAGGCTCCCCTTCCCCACGAACACAGCGCCCACCGTGCGCCCCTCGACCGGCGCGAGGAAGTGGAAGGCGCCGGACTCGAACTGGAAGTGGAAGACGTCGCGGTCCAGAGTCAGACCCTGGACCGGGACCCTGCGGCCGTCCGGCCGCGCCTTCCGCAGCTCGGTATAGGTGGGATCGGCCACGGGAGCGGCATGGACCGCACCGATGAGAAACAGGGCGAGGACAAAGAGGAAAGGCTTCGGGCTCATGAGCTCCTCCCGGGACTTCGTTTCAGGAGGCCCGCGCCTCCCGCGTCACCAGGCAGGTGCTGGAGAAGCGGGCGACGAGGCGTCCTGCGGCATCCGTGACCTCGGCCTCGGCGTGGCCAGCGGTGCGCCCCTGCTGAAGCACCCAGCCGGTGGCGATGAGCCTCCCCTCCCGGATGGACCGCAGGTAGGTCGCGGAGAGCTGGATCGTCACGAAGCTCTCGCCCTCCTCCAGGCCGCCCGCGAAGGCCACGCCCATGGCCGCGTCGGCCAGGTCGCAGAGGACGCCCCCATGGACGATCCCCATCGGATTGTGATGGCGGTTGTCCGCATCCATCTCGATGCGCGCGACCCCATCCTCGAAACCCGTGAGCTGGAAGCCCAGCAGCTTCGCCACCGGCGCAGGGTTCCGGTCCTTCCGTAGCCACTCCTCGATCACCGTCTGGCTAGGAGTCATGACTCCTCCGTGCGAGCCCCTCTATTTTAACAGTGACGAAGGAACCGGCAATGTTTCCTCACGCGGAGCGCCATTCTTGAGCCCTCCCACAGGCGGCTCCTGCCCCAAGGGCGGAGCTCCTTGAGGTCGAAGCGTGCTGCACGGATGGGCGAGGAAGTCGGCAAGACGGCGTTCAGAAGGCCCCTACGGGCTTTTCATCCCAGGTGCGTCCATCCAGCACGCGCCCTGCGTGCTTCTTGCGCACGCCTCCCCACTGCTTGAAGAAGAACGGCACCCGAGCCGCCAAGCACGTATCGCGGATCTCCCGGACCCAGGAGGGTTCCATCGGTCGCGCTCCCGGACCGCTCTCCCCTCCCACGATCACCCAGGAAATCCCGCGCAGGTCGAGACGCCCCAAGGGGCCCAGCAACGGCTCGACACTGAGAAACCGAATTCGAGCCGGGACCTTCCGCAGATAATCGATGCGCCAAGTGTAGTCGGCGCTTTCTACGCTCACTCCGATCCATGCATTGGAGGGAATGGACCTCTTGCGGGAAAAGGACGCGAGCCTCTCGGCGCGCTTCGTCAGGACCTGGAACTGATGCTGCCTGCTCTTCCTGATGACCCCGAGAACCCGAAGGATATAATCATCAGGAATGCCTTCGTGAAAGAGGTCCGACATGCTGTTCACAAAGATCAGCTTCCTCCCCTTCCACCGGAAGGGCAGTTCCAGGGACTCCGGCACGAGGCGCAGATCGAATCCCTGTTGGTAAGGGTGGCCCGGCACCCCTCGGAAGCGCTCGGCAAAGGTCTCCGCATAGCAGTGTTTGCAGCCGGGAGACACCTTGGTGCAGCCCCGGACCGGATTCCATGTGGCATCCGTCCATTCGATTTCGCTGTGCTCGCTCACTCGCCTACCTCCGGCGCTTAGCATATCATGCCGATACGGAGATCTCTCTCGGAGACGAAAGGAGACCGTCAGGTGACGCCGCCCAAGCTGGCATTCGACAGCATCGGAGATTGGTCGCAAGTCAAGCTCGACATCGTCCGAGACTATGCTCAGGCCTATTCCCAGATCCTAGCCAAGCAGCCTCGTTTGAGGCACGTCTATATCGACGCCTTCGCCGGTGCAGGCATCCACCAGCTGAAGGCCACTGGAGAACTGGTACCGGGTAGCCCTCTCAACGCGCTAGCGGTCGATCCACCTTTTCGGGAGCTCCACCTGATCGACTTGGACGGTGCAAAGGTCACGAATCTTCACCAACTCGTTGGCGGGAGGAAAGACGTCTTCATCTACGAGGGCGACTCCAACCGGATCCTTCTGGAGGAAGTGTTCCCGCGTGTTCGCTATGAAGACTATCGCCGCGGCCTCTGTCTTCTCGACCCATACGGTCTCACACTTGACTGGGAAGTCATCTCGGTCGCAGCAGGAATGAAAAGCATCGAGATCTTCTTGAACTTCCCCATCATGGACATGAACCGGAACGCCCTCTGGTCAGACCCTTCAGGCGTCGCTCCAGAGGATCTCGCGCGCATGAATGCTTTCTGGGGAGACGAGTCTTGGAGGGATGATCTCTATGCGCGACAGGGGAACCTTTTTGGCCAGCCGGATCTCGTGAAATCGGGAGGAAACCGGGAGATTGTGGCCTCCTTTCGCAAGCGTCTGCGGGAGGTCGCGGGATTCCGAGAGGTACCCGAGCCGATCCCGATGCGCAACAGCAGGAATGCCCCCCTCTACTATCTATTCTTCGCGTCTCAAAATCCTACTGGCGCCCGAATAGCCCGGCACCTCCTCCAAAAGTATAGGAAGCAGGAAGACACATGATCGTCCTCGTCTGGGAGTTCCGCGTCCAACCTGGCCGGGCGGCCGAGTTCGAGCGCGCCTACGGTCCCGTTGGGGACTGGGCGCGGCTCTTCCGGAGGAGCCCCGCCTACCATGGCACCGAGCTGCTGCGCGATTCGCAGGAGCCGGAGCGCTATCTGACCCTCGACCGCTGGAACGGCGCTTCGGATTTCGAGGCGTTCAAATCCGCGCATGGCGACGACTACAGGAGGCTCGACCAGGCATGCGAACCCCTCTGTTCCGAAGAACGGCTCATCGGCAGGTTCACCGGCTCCTTCTCGCGATCCTGATCGCGGGATGCGCCTCGACGGCGCCGTCCAAGACCGTGATCAAACGGCTGGATGGCTCCCGGATCGAAGCGCAGGAGCTGACCTCCCGCATCGAAGAGCTCACGAAGAAAGCCAACGTCTATGGCCTCGCGATCGCGATCTTCAACGACCGCGAGATCGTCTACAGCCGGGCCTTCGGAGTGAAGCGCACCGACACCGGGGAGCCGCTCCGGATGGATACGGTTTTCTACGGCGCGTCGCTCAGCAAGGCCGTGTCCGCCGTGCTGATGATGAAGCTCGTCGAGGACGGCATCCTCGATCTCGATGCCCCGCTGGTGAGCTATCTGGACCGGCCCATCGACACGTACAAGGCAAGCCGGGAAAAGGCCTGGCACGAGGATCTCACCGACCTGAAGGACGACGTACTCCACAAGAAGATCGCCGCTCGCATGTGCCTCAGCCACACCGCGGGCTTCCCCAACTGGCGCTGGTACGAACCCGATCAGAAGCTGCGCGTGAAATTCGAGCCCGGCTCCCAATACAGCTACTCGGGAGAGGGTTTCACGTTCCTCCAGGTGGTGGTCGAGAACCTCACCCACCGGTCGCTCGAAGACTGGATGAAAGAGAAGATCTTCGAGCCGTAATGCATGGCCACCTCCAGCTACACCTGGCAGCCGCGGTTCGAGGAGAACTACTGCCACGGCCATGACGAAAAGGGAGAAGTCCTCGAAAAGGACAAGGACAATGCGGCGCGGGCGGCGAGCACGCTCGAGACCACGCCCGAGGTCTATGCGCGCTTCCTCCATGCGGTGCTGAACCGCAAGGGCCTCAAGGAGTCCTCCTGGAACGAGATGTTCTCGCCGCAGATCCGGCTCCGGTCGAAAATGCAGTTCGGTCGCAGTCGGAGACCACGACCGACAACGACGACATCGAGCTGAGCTACGGCCTCGGCTGGGGGCTGCTCAAGACTCCCTACGGCTGGGGCGCCTTCAAGGAAGGGCACGGCGACGGCTTCGAGCACTACACCCTCGTCTTCCCGGAGACCGGCATGGGCGTGATGCTCCTGAGCAACAGCGCGAACGGCGAGAGCGCCTTCAAGGAGCTCTTGGAGATCTCGATCGCGGACGTCTACACCCCGTGGGAGTGGCAGAACTACGTGCCCTACGGAGGCGGTTGACAATTGAACCTTTTTCCCTTATCTTTTCACCATGCGCTTCCGATTCTCGTCTTCCAGTAGCTCATCCTCGCCGACGTTCGTCGGGGGAGGGGTCGTGTAGACGATCTACCTGAAGCCGCGTTGTAAAGCGGGCCCCCCGGCGATGATGCCGCGGGGGCTTTTCGCATTTCAGGAGGGTGCCGCTGTGTGGGACGGCAACCGGTCTCGAAAACCGGGGCGACAGGTGTGCCCTGTCGGGGGTCGAATTTGCCGGCGTTCCGCCGATTGATCCGGACAAGCCGGCGAGGACGCCGGCGCACCCAGGGGAAGCGCTCCCGGAAAAGGAGGATGCATGGTGGACAGAGCTTAGTAGAATGTCCGGGCGGAAAGGGCGGCCATGATCCTGTTGCTCAAGAACCTGCTGTTCACGGTCCTCATCCCCGGGACGGTCGGCGTGTACATCCCGCTCTGGCTGGTCGGACGCCGGCTTCCCGACGCGCCCGCCTGGGCATGGTTACTCTCCGCGCCCCTGCTCCTCACGGGCGCCGTCCTCTACTTCTGGTGCCTGTGGAATTTCGCGGTCACGGGCCGCGGCACTCCCGCGCCCCTCGATCCGCCGAAGAAGCTGATCGTGCGCGGGCCGCACCGGTACGTGCGCAACCCGATGTACCTGGGTGTCCTGAGCGTCGTGTTCGGCTGGGCCGTGCTCTTCCGCTCCGCGGGGATCCTCCGCTATGGGATCGGCGTCGCGCTCCTGTTCCATCTCGTCGTCCTCGTCATCGAGGAGCCTTCGCTGAGGCGGCTGTTCGGCGCCGAGTACGAGGAGTACTGCCGGTCGGTCCGCAGGTGGATTCCGACCCTGCCCCACCACGGGAAATGATTGCGCCCTCGCGGACACAGATGCCTGAGGATCAACCATCCGGAGGGAGGCATCCGATGAACGTCATACCGCCCCCGCTCACGCAAAGATATGCCGCAAGCCTGATCGACGGTTTCTTCCTGATGGTTGTGATGATCCTGGTGGCCATCCTATTTCAGGCCGAGGCCATGGTGCCGGTCCGCATCGCCTTCTTCTGGCTCATCGTGTTCGGCTACGAGCCCCTGCTTACGAGCCAGCTCTGTACAGTAGGCCAACGCATCATGGGGATCCGGGTCCGGCAGTACGACCATCCCGAGGACAGGATCGGCATCTTCGCTTCCTATGTCCGATTTGTCGTCAAGGTGTTTCTGGGTGCGATCTCGTTCTTCACGATGGGCTCGACGAAACAGAGACGTGCCATTCACGACCTCGCCGCCGGCTCCGTCATGACCCAGGTGCCCACCTGAGCGCTCCCCCGAACAAGTACTTGGCACTCGTGCGGGGGTACGGGCTGCTACCCGGCGCGGACGGAGCCGTACCCTTTGTGCGCAAGCCGTGTGCGGTTGGGTAGCGGCCGGGGTCCGGCCGGTCAGATCAGCCCGAACAAGTGCCCGGCGCCCGTGCCGTGCCACCCGTGCCGTGCCGTGGGACGACTTCCCAGCGGGCCGTGAAGCCCTTCCGCTGGCCGAGAGCCAGGGCCGCTTCGGCCGTGAGCCTGGAGGACGGTACAGAGCCCGAGCTGCGGGGGCTGGAGCGCCCGCCCCTCGGGCTCTTCCACGGCTCGGCGGCGGGTCCGATCCCGCACGGCCCCTCGCTTCCGACTGGCTCGTCTCTGCGCTGGGGAGGGAGCGAGCCTGCCGAAGATCTTGCATCGACCCTCCAGCGGTTCCACTGGGAAGGACGTCTGAATTAATGGCCCCTCCTCTATAGGGGAGGGGCCATTCTAGGACGTACCACCAAATTTGGTGGTACGCGTTTTTCGGGCCGCTGTATTTACGCCTGTTATGGTTGACCCAATCCGTAGGAACAATTCTGGTGGAGCGCCCCAATTGGGGCTTGACTATCTCAGGCGCCGTGCCTCAAAATAAAAACGACCTAGCAAGGATCAGCTCGCTAGGCCGCAGTTGGAGGGTTGGCACGAGAGGCTTAAGGCGACCGACTTCGGATCGGTAGACCGTGCTGCAACACGGTCCGTGGGTTCGAATCCCACACCCTCCGCTCTTTATTTTGAGGGAGTTCTGGGTGAAAAGTCAAGGCTTTAAAAGCCGTAACTATGCATAGGAAAAAGGTTTAGCCATGGACGAACAACTCGTGCTGCGAGAGCGCATCCGCCACTGGGAGGAGGAGCGGCGCAAGGCCGAGGACGGCGAGCGGGCCGCCCTAGAGGAGGCAGAGCGGTGCAAACGCCAGCGAGTCGCGGCTGACGAAGCACTGAACCACCTTACCTTCTCCCTCAGTGAACTTAGAGAAATCCTGGCAGGAGGGAACGGGATCGGGGCGACGTCCCCGGCCGTGGAAAGCGATCAACCCTCTGGAGAAGAGCCCGAGCCTGCCGCCCGGGACAGGAGTAGCGTGCCGCCTCGGCAGTCACGGCCCCGCCGGGCAGGTCCACCCAAGCGGCAGAAGCGCAGGAAGCAAAAGAGCTCAGTTGAACTAGTTCCCGAGCTGGTGCGCGGCGAGCGCCTCTCCGTCGGCGGGATGAAGAGAAAGGCAGAGGTGCAGGGCCACAAGTTAGCGAAGCAGACCCTGGAGTATGCCGTCAAGAAGCTCATGGAGGGGGACAACCCGACGCTGAAGCGGTACCCGGCAGAACCTGGGTCGGCAGCCAATTGGGTCTACGGGTTAGCCAGCGAAGATGCCAATTAGGAGGAGCGTTTGATGTAAGGCGGGACCGTTTCCCCGCCGTATCCATAAACGAGCGCCCCAACCCGGGCAAACCTTGGCAGGGAAACCGGGAAGGGGCGCGCTACTCAGGCGCAGTAGCTACCACGCCCTTTCACCCACAAGTGTAAGGACCTAGTGTAGTGGGTCCTATATTTGGGAACATTTGTTATTCTCTCCTGGTACAGAATGCCTCCAGGAGGGAAGATGCGGGTAGCAGTGGAGATCGTGCTTTCGCCAGCGCAGCGGGCAGAAGTCGAGA
>Ga0268265_10000873_pt1 | contig 28282 bp, 24 predicted proteins | sample KBSSwiS52_FD_190355 | JGI IMG/M metagenome (GOLD analysis project Ga0268265, IMG submission 190355) | Switchgrass rhizosphere microbial communities from Kellogg Biological Station, Michigan, USA - KBS Switchgrass S5-2 (SPAdes) (version 2) | ecosystem: Host-associated > Plants > Roots >...
TGAACGCCACGAGGCATCCGACCGAATGTCGGAAATGCGTCAAAAACGGACGGTCACACCGCCCACAACGTGCTTCGGCGGACGGACAACCTGCAGCTCGTCGTAGACGGAGGTCTCGAGCAGGTCTTCCTGAAACAGGTTGCGAACCGCCACGATCATCTGCCACTGCGCCGAGGCGAAATTGAGAAACGGCAGCGCCTGGCTCACCTCGACGTTGAACCGCGATCCAAACCGTGGTCGAAGTCTGGTGGCATCGTGACTAGTGAAACCCGAATTCAGCTTGTAGACGACGAACACGTGTGTATCGAACCGTCGCACCTCGCTGTCGATCGAGGTGGTCACGTCGTGCAGTTGCTCGAACTGCCGGCGCACGACCGCAGGCATCACAAGCGCCACGCCCGCCGATGCGGCCGACGGCCGGAGCCATTCCGTATCGGTCTGCGTGTAATCGATGGACGCGTGGATGCCGTCGGTGACCGTACGACTCACGCTGACACCCCATCCACGTGCGTCCACATCGCCGGTGTTCCCGACGTAGTAGTGCCCAATCGCGCCAGGCGACGCACCAGGAATCGAAAGCCCGAACAAGGTGACCAGCTGATCGTTCACCTGCTGGCGGAACGCTCGCACCCCGAGCACGACATCGTCGGCGAACGGTTGCTCGGCGGCAACCTCGTAGTGATTGATTTGCTCGGGGTGGAACCCCGCGCGCATCGACGCCGGTGAGAAAGTACGCCCGGGTGGCGCCCACATTCCGGTGGACGGAACGAGGAACTCCTCGGCTCCTGGAGCACTCTCACGGCGCGAAACCATGCCGCGTAGTCGCATGGAACCGTGAGGAAGCGGCCGGACCGTAATGCTGGCTTTCGGGCTGAAAAGCGTCTCATTAGCGAGATAGTCATAGCGCGCGTATCGAGCGCCATAACTCACATCGAAACGGGGCGTGAGCGTCCAGCGATCGAAGGCGTACATCTCGCCCGCCTTCCGCCGTCCGTCCGCCATGGCGGCAAGCGCATCAACGTTGCCACCCAGATAGCGCTGCATCGCGTAGGACATGCCCGCGCGATAACTGTGAGAAGAGCCGGCAGGCTGCCACGCATACGATCCCGCCACGATCCACGACGACAGGTCACCTTGCGTGGTGCCTCCCCGCACGTTCCAGCTCCCGGTCATCGTCGGGGCGCTCAGCGACACGAACGCGACACCGGTCGCCAATCCGTTCTGAAGCGAAAACAGATTCTGCGGGCGTTCGAACGACGTGCTCGTCAAGAGATTGATTTGACCGTTCACCGGCAGATCGGCGATGAAATCAGACGCAAAGCGAACGGGACTGCCCACGGCCTTACTGAGGGCTGAAAGCGAGTCTTCCATGAACGACGGTTCGGTCAGCGGCAGAATTGGCGTGCGATCGAGATCTTTCAACACGCTCCGTTTCAAATGCCGCAGCCGCCACACCAGGTCGCTCGGGTGATCGATGTCGTCGTCGGCTTCCGGAGACGAGTCGTCCACACCACCGACTCCGGCTTGCAGCACCGGTGGCTGATCGTCTTTGCTTGCGACCCGCGTCAGCGAAATGGAAATGTCGCGCGTCGCTGTCGACACCTGCACGATGCGATCGCGCGCCGATGCATAGCCCTGCAGGTGAGCACGAACGAGGTAGGGACCGGCCGGCAGGTCACGCAGGGTGAACCGCCCGCTCCTATCGGTGATGCCAAATGCGCTGGCGCCGCCCAGGGCTGAGATGACCGCGCCGGCAAGGGGCTGCGCACGCTCGTCGACGACGATACCGCGTAATTCAGCTGGGGTGACGGAGGCGAGCTGGCGGACGGCAGGAGTTCCCGAGGCAGGCGCGCCCTGTGCGAAGGACGTGGCGGGACTGCTCAGTCCCGCCACGATCACCAGCACCGCGAGTGGGCGCACCGTCACATCTTACGCCTTAAGACGACATCACCGTGAAATTGACATTCTGGGTGACGGTCTTGCCCGACGGCTTGTCGGTAATCTTGATTTCGAGCCGGTAATCGCCGGGCGCGAAACTGACGAGCGGCACCTCTAGGAAATTCGGGACGCCGGTCGAGACGGTGTAGGGGCTCTGGCTATTCACCGCCTGCGGCTGCGTCTTGTTGAAGAATTTCTCGCCCTCGGCCGTCTTCTGGTTGAAGCTGTTCTCGATCGTCAGATCGGGCTTGCCCGTGGCGTCACCGGTGGCACCATAGACCCAGTAAACAACGCTGAGCGTGTCCGTTTTCTTATACTTGCCGTCCTTCGACGGCACGATCTGCATCTGGCCGAAGATGTACGGATCGTCGTCGGCGGTCTGACCGCCCGCCGCGGGCTGAATCGCCGTGGAGAGAAGCATGCTGCTCGTCCCCAGTTCGGCTTTGGTGTAATCGGGAACGGTGAGGTCCTTCTTCAGGACGCCGACTTTCGGTACGTAGTTTTTGTCCGCCTTCTCGACGGTCCCTTTATCCTTGACCGCGACGAACAGATCGTAATCGCCCGGCTTCACCTGGATGTACCGCGATACCTTGCCGTCGGCAGCGACCGTGGCGAAATCGAACTTCTCCCACGGGTGGACCGGGGCGTTCTTGTTGTCCTTCCCTTTCGCAGGCGGGGCAGCCGCTCCCTTGTTGGCCACGCGAACGTAGAGCGCCGCGGTCGGCGTGGCGACCTTGCTCTTGTCGACGACGACTGAGAACGGCACGTACGTCGAGCCATCCGGGGCTCGGAAGAAGTGGCTGTTGTCCCACGTCACGGCGATGTCCGACGGGGCAGCCTGACCAGCGGCAACCGAATCGACGACGGTGACCAGAGTGTCGATGTCAACCTGCTCGGCTTTCGTGCGCTTGACTTCCTTCTTGGCGTCGGTGGCCTTCTGCGCCATTACCGCGGACGATCCAAGGCCGATGGTCAGCGCAGCGCCGAGAGCAACGATGCCTCTCATCTTCTTCTTCATGCCTCCGATCTCCTTCTTCTTCATGCCTCTCTCCCGAATGCGGACGAACGGCTGACGTAGGTGTCAGCAAACTTCGAGAATTCGAATCCGCTGATCATAGGGATCCGATCGCAAATAAGTCAAACAACCAGCGTGCTATTATCGCTGCCCTCGCAGGGGTCTCCCGCGCGTCTAGGCACTTATCAATAACCCAATGGAACTGGACGATATCCTGGTCATCCTGCTCGCCGGTGGAGTGGGAGAACGCCTCTATCCCCTGACGAAAGATCGCGCCAAACCGGCGGTGTACTTCGGGGGCCCGTACCGAATCATCGATTTCACACTCAGCAACTGCATCAACTCCGGGCTCCGCCATATCTACATCGCGACACAGTACAAGTCGTTGTCGCTCAACCGGCACATCCGGACGGGCTGGAACGTTGTCTCGGAAGAGCTCGGTGAGTTCATCGAGATTCTCCCGCCGCAGAAGCGAGTCGGCGAGCATTGGTATCTGGGGACCGCCGACGCCGTTTATCAGAACCTCTATTCGATCACCCGCGAATCATCGAGCCACATCATCGTGCTCTCTGGCGACCACGTGTACAAGATGGATTACGCCAAGATGCTGCGGTTCCATGTCGAGAAAAGCGCTGACGCCACGATCGCGACCATCGAGGTGCCGATCAACGATTCCTCCCGGTTCGGAATCGTCAGCATCGATTCGTCAGATCGTGTGATCGGATTCGACGAGAAGCCACAGTACCCGACGCCGGCGCCCGGTTCACCGGACACCGCGCTCGCGTCGATGGGGATTTACATCTTTCGCGCGGATGTGCTGGAGCGCGCGCTCGAAGAAGACGCCTCACGCGCCGACAGCCAGCACGACTTCGGCAGGAACATCATCCCGTCGTTGATTCGATCCTCGCCGGTGTACTCGTACAGGTTCTACGACGAGAACAAGAAGGCCGCGAAATACTGGCGCGACATCGGAACGCTCGACGCGTACTTCGAGGCCAGCATGGACCTGTGCCAGGTGAACCCTGAGTTCAACCTGTACGATCCCGAGTGGCCCCTGCGCACGTATCAGCCGCAGGCGCCGCCGGCAAAATTCGTCTTCGCTGCCGAGGGAAAACGCTGCGGGCAGGCGCTCGACTCGATCATTTCCAACGGCTGCATCATCTCGGGAAGCCGGGTAATGGGAAGCATCCTCTGCCCGAACGTGCGCGTGCACAGCTTCTGCGAAATCGAGCAATCGATTCTGATGCCCGGCGTACGCGTGGGGCGTCATGCACGGGTGCGCCGCGCGATCGTCGATCGCGACGTCCTCATTCCACGCGGTGCGCTCATCGGATATAACGTCGAAGAGGACCGGCGGCGCCATACCGTCACTGAAGGAGGCGTCGTCGTGGTCACTGCCGAGGACGAACCATTGATAGGACCGATCACGGAAGAGGCGCTCCGTGCGGAAGCTGAGGCGGACCGCGGCGGACCGGCGCACGCGTAACGAACACCAATGAAAATTCTCGCTATACACGCGCGTGAAATTCTCGACTCGCGCGGCAATCCAACCGTTGAAGTTGACGTTCGCGTAGAGGGCGGGTTTGGCCGCGCCGCAGTGCCGTCGGGTGCGTCGACGGGTGAACGCGAAGCGCTGGAACTGCGTGACGGCGACAAGTCACGGTACCAAGGCAAAGGTGTTCGCACCGCCGTCGCAAATGTCAATGGCGAAATCGCAAGCGCGCTGATTGGCGCAGACCTCGATCAGCGGGCGCTCGACGAGAAGATGATTGCGCTCGACCGTACCGCCGCAAAGAGTCGGCTCGGTGCAAACGCTCTGCTTGGCGTCTCGATGGCGGCGGTGAAAGCGGCCGCCTCGGCGTTGGAACGACCGTTATACGCGCATATCGCACAACTCGCCGGTCGCAGCGCGAGCGAGTACACGCTGCCCGTTCCGATGATGAACATCCTCAACGGCGGCGCCCATGCCGACAGCAGCGTCGATCTCCAGGAGTTCATGGTGATGCCGGTCGGCATGCCGACCTTCGCGGAGGCGTTGCGGGCCGGTGCCGAGATATTTCACACGCTGCGCGGGATTCTGAAAAGGGCGGGACTCTCTACGGGGGTTGGCGACGAAGGTGGCTTTGCGCCGAACTTGCGGTCCAATCGTGAGGCGCTCGATGTCGTGCTCGAGGCGATCGCGAAAGCTGGGTACTCCGCAGGAGAGAATGTCTTTCTCGCCCTCGATGTCGCGTCGAGCGAACTCTGGGAGAACGGGAAATACGTCTTCAGGAAGTCGGGTGAGCCGACCCGGACATCGGCGCAGATGATCGACCTCTGGACCGACTGGGTGCGGCAGTACCCCATCATCTCGATCGAAGATGGGTTGGCTGAAGGCGACTGGGAAGGCTGGAAGGCGCTGACGGCCGCGCTCGGCGAGCGCGTACAACTGGTCGGCGACGATGTCTTTGTGACGAACCCGGACATCTTGAAGCGAGGCATCGCCGATCACGTCGGCAATGCGCTGCTGGTCAAGCTCAATCAGATCGGCACCGTTACCGAAACGCTGGACGCGATCGTCATCGCGCGCAGCGCGGGGTACGGAACAATCATTTCCCACCGTTCTGGAGAGACCGAGGACAGCACGATCGCCGATCTCGCTGTCGGGACGTCGGCCGGACAGATCAAGACCGGTTCGGCGAGTCGCAGCGATCGTGTGGCCAAGTACAACCAACTGCTGCGGGTGGAAGAGGAGCTTGGCGGGGCGGCGAAGTATGCCGGCCGGGCGGCAATTCGCCAGCTGGCAATCCGGTCCGCCTGACGGCGGACCCACCCGCTTACCCAAGAGGCCCGCTTCGGCGGCACCAAAGGAACTCTATGTATCGACTCGTACTCGTTCGCCACGGCGAAAGCGTCTGGAACCAGGAAAACAGGTTCACCGGCTGGACGGATGTCGACCTGAACGACCGCGGACGCCAGGAAGCGCGCGAAGCGGGCCGCCTGATGACCGGGGAAAAATTCGAGTTTGACGTGGCGCACACGTCAGTGCTGAAGCGCGCGATCCGTACGCTCTGGACTGCCCTCGACGAAATGGACCTGATGTGGATTCCGGTCTACCGGTCGTGGCGTCTCAACGAGCGGCACTATGGCGCGCTGCAGGGGCTGAACAAGGCGGAAACGGCCGCCAAACACGGGGAAGAACAGGTGAAGATCTGGCGTCGGAGCTACGACATCCCGCCTCCGCCGCTCACACCGGACGATCCGCGGCATCCGTCGCGCGACCGGCGATACGCAGGGCTGTCTCGCTCGGAACTTCCGGTCACCGAATCCCTGAAGGATACGGTCGCGCGTTTCCTGCCGTACTGGCACGATGCAATCGCCCCGGACATTCGTATGGGCAAGCGGGTCCTTATCGCGGCGCACGGCAACAGTCTTCGGGCGCTCGTGAAGTACCTCGACAACGTGTCCGACCCGGACATCATCGAAGTGAACATTCCGACCGGTATTCCGCTTGTGTACCTGCTGAACGAGGATCTAAAACCGCTTCAGAAGTACTACCTGGGAAATCAGGAGGCAGTACAGGCCAAGATGGTCGCCGTCGCGAACCAGGGAAAAGCACGTACGTAAGAAGGGCCGAAGCGCGTCGCGCTTCGGCCCTCTGATACCTGAAGCCTGATACCGAAACCTTTTAATTCCCTTCGACGGTCGGCTCTTTGGCTTCGTCCGCGCCGATTCGCAGCGAACGGAGGAATCGTTTGTCGTTCGCCGTCAGCTCGAACGCGCGGCGCGCCGGCAGCAGGCGTGCGGGGGTCGTGATCTTCGTCACCGCCGCCCCGTTTTTGCGGTTCACAAATCCAACCACCGCTTCAAGCGTCACCTTCATGTCGAAGCCGGCTTCGCGGGCTTTCGCCCGACACGCCTCGACCTGCGGATTGTCAGCAACGGCAGCGGCGATCGCGTCGGCCAGCTCTTTTGCGAACCGGTTGACGACGTCATCCATACCTGCTTCCTCCTCAAACCGCCGCCGGGCCGGGATCCGGGGCGTCTCCCGATCCGAACCTGCACAAGCCGGGGAGACGTGGCAGGGATCGGGCGCCAAAAACGTTCATCTGTATGGGTTTAGCCTTATGGGAAGGCTATCGGCATTGTAGAGACACTACTGCAGAGTGTCAACGGGGCCACACAAGGGGTTGGAGTAGAATCGCCGAGCACCACCATGACGAGCGGTCCGCCCGACCGGTTCTACCGCACGCCTGCCGACATCTCAGACCTCAATCCAGAAACCGACCTTGGCGCTCCGGGCAGCTTTCCCTTCACGAGAGGGGTCCAGCCGTCGATGTATCGCGGGCGCCCCTGGACGATGCGGCAATATGCCGGGTTTGCGGATGCGACGGAATCCAACCGGCGATATCGGTATCTGCTGTCGCAAGGGGTCAGTGGCCTCAGCATCGCGTTCGATCTCCCGACACAAATCGGTTACGACTCTGACCACCCGCTGGCGGCGGGCGAGGTCGGTCGGGTCGGCGTCGCCATCGATTCGATAGAGGACATGGCAGCACTGTTCGACGGAATTCCGCTCGAGCGCGTCTCGACGTCGATGACGATTAACGCGACCGCTATCATCCTGCTGGCGTTGTACATCGCCGTCGCGAGACGTCAGGGAGTGCCGACGCGTTCGCTGTCCGGCACGGTCCAGAACGACATCCTGAAGGAGTACGTCGCGCGCGGCACCTATATTTATCCGCCGCGTCCGTCGCTTCGCATCGTCACCGACATCATTGCCTACTGCGAGCGCGAGATACCGCAGTGGAACTCGATTTCAATCAGTGGCTATCACATCCGGGAAGCGGGATCGACGGCCGTCCAGGAGCTCGCCTTCACGCTCGCGCATGCGACGGCATATGTCCAGTCGGCGATTGACGCGGGACTCGACGTCGACTCCTTCGGACAGCGGATCTCGTTTTTCTTCAACGCGCACAACAACTTTCTGGAAGAGATCGCGAAGTTTCGGGCTGCAAGGCGCCTCTGGGCGAGGCGAATGGCCGGGCGGTTCGGCGCGACAAACCCGCGCGCCCAACAGCTGCGCTTTCATACGCAGACGGCGGGCAGCACGCTGACCGCCCAGCAGGCCGACAACAACATCGTCCGTGTAGCGCTGCAGGCGTTATCCGCCGTGCTCGGCGGCACCCAATCGCTGCACTGCAACGGCAAGGACGAAGCCCTGGCGCTCCCGACCGAGGAGAGCGCGATAGTCGCGCTCCGCACCCAGCAGATCATCCTTCGTGAAAGCGGCGCCGCGAATACCGTCGATCCCGTTGGAGGCTCCTACGCGATCGAGGAGATGACGTCCCGAATCGAACGGGAGGCGTCGACCCTGCTCGATCAGATAGACCGAATCGGCGGGACGCTGGTGGCTATCGAGGCCGGGTTCATCCAACAGCAGATTCAAGACGCGGCGTATGTCGCGCAACAGGCAATCGATTCCGGAGAGACAATCGTCGTAGGCGTGAACCGGTTTGCAGATCGCTCGCCTGCGGCGACAGACGTTTTCCAACTCGATGCCGAAATCGAGCCGCGGCAGGTGGAGCGGGTGCGCGCCCTTCGCGCATCACGCAGCCAGACCGAGTGGCGGATGGCGCTGGACGCGATTGAGTCCGCAGCACGTGGGGCGACGAACCTCGTCCCGCCGATAATCACAGCGGTGGAAGCGCGCGCGACCCTCGGCGAGATCGCCGACGTGATGCGGAAGGTGTTTGGCGAACACCAGGACGTCTCACCTGTCGCCACGGCCGCTGTCCGCCCCTGATGAACGAAGCCCTCGACCACGCTCCGAGCAAAGCCCTCCTGGATGTCCAGCATCTGTCGGTCACCTTCGACGGTTCAACGCCAGCAGTCGACGACGTCTGTTTTTCAATTGGACGAGGGGAAACGCTCGGTCTGGTTGGCGAGTCAGGCAGCGGAAAGTCAGTCACGGCATTTTCGATTTTGCGCTTGTTGCAGCCACCAGGCCGGATCACGGAAGGCCGCGTGGTGTTCGAGGGACGCGACCTTCTCACCCTCACTGAACGCGAAATGCGGGAAGTCCGTGGGGCCGGCATCTCGCTGATTTTTCAGGAACCGATGACGGCGCTCAATCCTGTGATGCAAGTCGGCGATCAGATTGCCGAGGCGCTTCTCGTGCACGGCAAGGCTTCACGCGCCGAGGCGCGGGCGCGGGTGGTGGAACTGCTCGAGGCGGTCAAGATCCCTGACGCGGCCCGGCGGGTGCGTGATTACCCTCACCAGCTCTCCGGTGGCATGCGCCAGCGCGTCATGATTGCCATTGCGCTCGCGTGCCGCCCGCCGCTTGTCATCGCCGATGAGCCGACGACCGCGCTCGACGTCACCATTCAAGCCCAGGTGCTGGAGCTGCTGCGGGAATTGAAAGCGCGATACAACCTCGCGCTGCTCCTCATCACGCACGACTTCGGCGTCATTGCCGAAATGGCCGACCACGTCGCCGTGATGTACAGGGGCAGGCTGGTCGAACGCGGCAGCGTACGCGAGGTTCTTCGCCGTCCATCCCACGACTACACGCGCAGCCTTCTTGCGGCGGTCCCCGGCGCGCGGTGATGGGCACGCCTCTCGTCGAAGTCCGACGTCTCGTCAAGCATTTCGTCCGCAAACAGGGATTGCTCCGCGCGCCCTCTGTCGTCAAAGCCGTCGACAACGTCACGTTCGCGATCGATGAAGGGGAGATGTTCGGTCTGGTCGGAGAATCGGGGAGCGGAAAGAGTACGACCGGCCGGTGCATCCTGCGCCTGATTGAACCCACATCTGGCGAGGTGTTCTTCCGGGGCGAGAACGTCCTGGAATTTTCAACCGAACGGATGCGCATGACGCGTCGCGACATGCAGATCGTCTTTCAGGATCCCTACTCATCACTCAACCCGCGGATGCGCGTCGGTGACATCGTCGAGGAGCCGCTCGTCATCCATCGCCTCGGCACAAAACCCGAGCGCCGTGCCCGCGTCGCCGAACTCTTCGAGCTGGTCGGCCTCGAGCCGGCACACGTTCTCAGGTTCCCGCACGAGTTCAGCGGGGGACAACGTCAGCGCATCGGCATCGCCCGCGCGCTCGCGCTCAATCCAGCTCTGGTCATCGCCGACGAGGCGGTCTCGGCACTCGACGTGTCGATCCAGGCGCAGGTAGTCAAATTGCTCCTGGATCTGAAGGAGCGCCTGACGCTGACGTATCTCTTCATCGCTCACGACCTGCGCCTTGTCGAACACATCTGCACCCGGGTCGCGGTCATGTACATGGGCAAGATTGTGGAGCTGGGTGAAACCCGCGCATTGTTTGCCAGCCCGACACACCCGTACACACAAGCGCTGCTCAGCGCGATTCCGGTGCTCGATCCTGACGCGCCGCGTCAGCGCATCGAGCTGGATCCGACGTCCTTCGAAAGGGAGGCGCCGCTAAGAGAAATCGGGGCGCAGCACTGGGCTGCTGTGTAGGGAGGCGGGCCTAAAGACCCGCCTCTACGTCGTGTAGAGGCTCTACGTCGTGTAGAGGCGGACCTTCAGGTCCGCCCACCTAATGCTCTTCCTGATACTGGTCTTTCAACCTCGCGACCACGTTGGGATCGGCGAGGGTCGTCGTATCGCCCAACGCCTTACCTTCGGCGATATCTCTCAACAGCCGCCGCATGATTTTCCCCGAACGCGTTTTCGGCAAATCGGCTGTGAAGATCACGTCGTCCGGCTTGGCAATCGCACCGATCTTCTTCGCAACGTGGTCCTTCAGCTCGAGCATCAACACCTCGTCCGCCTGCACGCCTTCCTTTACGGTGACGAACGCGGCGACTGCTTGACCTTTGATCTCGTGGTGACGCCCGACCACTGCGGCCTCGGCGACGTTCGGATGATCGACTAGCGCGCTTTCAACCTCCATGGTGCCAATCCGGTGACCGGCCACATTCAGTACGTCGTCAACACGTCCGAGCAGCCAGAAGAACCCATCGACATCGAGCTTCGCGCCGTCGCCCGCGAGATACACGTCAGGCGTCCACTTGCTCCAGTACTGCTTCACGTAGCGATCCGGGTCGCCATAAATGCCTCGCAGCATCGACGGCCACGGACGCGTCAGCGTTAATAGGCCGCCGCCGACTGGAATCGTCTCGCCTTTCTCGTTTTTGATTTCCGCCCTGACGCCGGGGAACGGCCTCGTCGCGGAACCGGGCTTCGTCGTCGTCAGGCCTGGCAGCGGCGTGATCAGGATGGCGCCGGTTTCAGTCTGCCACCATGTGTCGACGATCGGGCATTTCTCGCCGCCGATGTAGCGGTGATACCAGACCCACGCTTCCGGGTTGATGGGTTCGCCAACCGAGCCAAGCAGACGCAGGCTCGATAGATCGCGTTTCTTCGGCCAGGCAGTGCCCCAGCGCATGAAGGCGCGGATCGCGGTCGGCGCCGTGTAGAAGATCGTGACGCCGTAGCGCTCGACGATTTGCCAGAACCGATCCTTCTCGGGCCAGTCCGGCGCCCCTTCGTACATCACGACCGTCGCGCCGTTGGCGAGTGGGCCGTAGACGACGTAGCTATGGCCCGTCACCCAACCGATATCGGCGGTGCACCAGTAGACGTCGTCTTCCTTGATGTCGAAGACCCACTTCGTGGTCGCGTACGTGCCGACCAGATAACCCGCCGTCGTGTGCATGATGCCCTTCGGCTTGCCGGTGGTACCCGACGTATAGAGGATGTAGAGCAAATCCTCTGCGTCCATCTTCTCGGGTTCGCACATGTACGGCGCGTCCTGCATCAACGCGTGGTACCAATGGTCTCGCCCTTCCTTCATATGGACGGGCGCCTGGCCTTCGCCGAGCCGTTTTACGACAACGACGTTCTCGATCGACGGCGTCCCGTTCAGCGCTTCGTCTGCCATCTGCTTGAGCGGGACGATTGACCCACGTCGCCACCCGCCGTCGGCGGTAATCAGCAGGTTGCATTGCGCGTCATTGATGCGATCGCGAAGCGAGTCGGAGCTGAAACCACCGAAGACGACCGAGTGCGCGGCGCCCACGCGGGCGCACGCCAGCATCGCAATCGCGAGCTCAGGAATAAGCGGGAGATAGATCGCGACGCGATCGCCGCGCTTGACGCCCAGCCACTTGAGCACGTTCGCGAACTGATTCACCTGGCGATAGAGATCGAAATAGGTGAGCGTGCGGCGGTCGCCCGGCTCGCCCTCCCAAATCAGCGCAGCTTTGTTGCGCCGCGGTCCGCGCACATGCCTATCAACGCAGTTCACGCTGGCGTTAATCGTTCCACCGACAAACCACTTCGCGTGCGGCGGCTTCCATTCGACGACCTTGGACCATTTCGTGAACCACTCGAGCTCTGATGCGAATGCCGCCCAGAACGCATCGGGATCCTGTTCCGCACGCTCGTAGACAGACGGATCGTTGATGTTGGCGTTCGCGCGGAACTCGGCAGGCGGGGGGAAGCTGCGATCCTCCTGGAGCAGGTCGGCGATCTCTGCGGGTGGTTTCTTCTCAGCCATGGCAGGGTCACCCCAATGGTTAGCTACTCGGGACCGTTCAGCATACACCACGGGTTGCCCGTGGTTCGGGCGTCAGCTGCTGGCCGGTGGTTCGTGGTTGACGGTTGGTGGTTGCATGGACCTTGACTCGGCGGGGCGGCCAAACATGGCCGCGCCGAGCAACCCGCCGAGCGCAGCGAACGGAGCAGCGACGAACAACTGAAAGAAGAATCCGATGGTCATCCTCGCGGGCAGAGACGCCGTGTTGTCGAGGTCTTGCAGCCATGCGCGGACCTCGGGAGGGATGTCGGTTGCGGTGCGCAGCATGAAGTCCGCCGCGCTCTGCTGAAGCGGGGCCAACATCAGATCAACGACCGTTGACGCGAAGAGCCAGATGACGGCGCCAAAGATGCCCGCGCGAAAGCCGATGCGTGCACCGTCCATGAGTCCGAACGGCCCTGAATGCTGCTGTTGTGCGAGATAGGCGGCAATGGCGCCACCTCCAAGAATCCAGAGGCAGCAGCAGTTGGCGAGGTTGACGATCGGCAGCGCCGACAGCACTCCAATGAAGAGGCCGCCGAGCAGAACCGCCTGACTCAATCGTAGTACTCGCGTCCGAGGTGGGTGATGAGCTCCTCGCCCTGCATGTGGCGCAGTGTGTTCTTCAACTTCATGAGCTGGATGAACAGATCGTGTTCCGGATACACCTCACGCGCATGCATCGGCGCCTTGAAATAGAACGACAACCACTCCTGAATTCCCGACATGCCGGCGCGTTTGGCGAGATCGAGGAACAGCGCGGAGTCCACCACAATCGGCGCCGCAAGGATGCTGTCGCGGCAGAGGAAGTTGATCTTGAGCTGCATCGGATAGCCAAGCCACCCGATCAGATCGATGTTGTCCCACCCCTCTTTGTTGTCGCCGCGCGGCGGGTAGTAATTGATGCGGACGACGTGACAAAGATCCTTGTACAGGTCCGGGTAGAGGTGTGGCTGGAAGATGTAGTCGAGCGCTGACTTCTTACTCTCTTCTTTGGTCTTGAACGACTCCGGGTCGTCGAGCACCTCGCCGTCACGATTGCCAAGAATGTTCGTCGAGTACCAACCACGCACGCCGAGGAGCCGGGCTTTGAGTCCGGGCGCGATGATCGTTTTGATCAGCGTCTGCCCCGTCTTCATGTCATTGCCCGCGACGGGCGCGCCGGTTCGTGCCGCGAGCTCCAGCATCGCAGGCACATCGGCGGTAAGATTTGGCGCCGCATTCGCGAACGGAATCCCTTCGCGCAGCGCGGCATACGCATACACCATGCTGGAGGGAATCGATTCGTCACTCTGCTCGAGTCCTCGCTCGAAGGTGGTGACCGAGGCATGCACCGGCGCCTCTTTCATGTACACCTCGGTGCTCCCCGTCCACACCATCACCAGCCGATCGCACGCGTGGCGTTCCTTGAACGCACGGATGTCCGCAACCACCTGCTCGGCGAGATCGCGCTTGTTCTTTCCTTTCTTGACGTTCGGACCGTGAAGGCGTTTCACGTACCGCTGATCGAACACCGCCGGCATCGGTCGAATCGCCTCGAGCTCGTTGCGGACGCGATCGAGCTGCCCGTTCTCAAGCACTCCAGCCGTGCGCGCTGCGGCATAGCAGTCTTCTTCAAAGATGTCCCAGCCGCCAAATACGATGTCGTTCAGATCGGCGAGCGGAACGAATTCATTGATCTTCGGCGACCGTCCTTCAGTCCGCTTGCCGAGCCGGATGGTCCCCATCTGCGTCAGCGATCCGATCGGCGGCGCGAGTCCCTTTCGGATGGCAAATACACCGGCGATCGTGGTCGTCGCGACCGCGCCGAGGCCGACGAGCAGGACGCCGAGTTTGCCTCGCGCCGGAGCGATTTGCACTGGTGAACTCACGACCGCAGACTATACCATTTTGAAATTCGCATGTTTCTGCGCAAGTCACGCATCGAGCCGCTGCCCGTGACGATGAGCGCCGTGCGCATGGGCGAGCGTGTGCTGCAGATCGGCGTGGATGATCCAGCACTGGCGAGCGCCATCGCGGCGAAGGTCGGACTCAGTGGCAATGCAGCGATCGCGGTGACTGACGACCGCGATGCAGCGCGCGCGCACGGTGCGGCCGCACACGCCGGCGTTCTGGTTGATGTGAAGGTCACTCCACTTGCGCCGCTGCCGTTTGACAATGAAGCGTTCGACCTCGTCATCGTCCACAGCATGCGTGGACTGTTGTCGTCGCTCGATTCCAACGCACGTGTCGAAGCGATGCGTGAGTGGCATCGCGTGGTGCGGCACGGAGGCCGCGTGATGACCATCGAACCCGGCGCTGTCAGCGGCCTCAAAAGCTTGATACAACAGCGGCGCAGCGATGAAGCCCACGAGCGAAGCGGTGGGGTCGTTGGCGCGCTCGAGATGGCCGGCTTCCGTCCCGTCCGGCTTCTCGCCGACCGAGAAGGTTACAAGTTCACCGAGGGAATCAGGTCGTAGGGCGGCAGAGATCCAATACGTCGCAGAGGACAGCTCGACCGTTTGAAAGGACACCGCGTTCGTTTTCCCATGTGAAATGCCGCTGAATACACGCGCCAAACGAGGCAAGCCTTTTGCCTTGCTCCATTTACCGCAATGTCCGCAGGTTCCCTCAACGAAGTATTCACGGTCAGCGAAGTCGCTCGCGCCGCCGGTGTGCCGACCGAGGCCGTCCTGACGCTCATTGGATGCGGCGAACTGAAACTCATCGCAGGCACTCGCTACATAGCAGTGCCGACCCCGACGCGAACCGCCCGTCGCCTGCGAGAAGCGGCGCTGGCACTTCATGCGCAGCCGGCCGTTGCGCTGTTCACGCGGACCGACAGTGCCCCGCCGCGCACCCGCAAACCTGCAGTCGCATCGCTGACCGCACACGCGACCGTGGCGCTGCTTGCGGTGTTGCTTTCGATGGGGCACACCGAATCGGCATCGCTCGTCGATTCACCTCACGAAGAGTCGCACCTGGTGTTCCTCTTGAGCCCAGGGCCTGGCGGTGGTGGTGGCGGCGGCGGTTTGCGACAACCGAAGCCTGCACCGAAGATCCTGCGGAAGAGCGAGCGCCCGCGTCCGCAGCTCTCGGTGCCTCCAGTAAGAGAGGCGGAACCGGTCGTCGTCGCGAAACAGGAGCCGCCAGAGCCCGAGCCGGCGAAGGAAATCATCGCCCCAGTCGAAACCGTCGCCGCCAACGAAGTCGAACGCGTTGGGCAAATCGAGCACGCCGTCGAAGCACCTGAAAGCAACGGGCCCGGTTCGAACGGCGGCGTTGGAACCGGTCAGGGTTCCGGCAACGGCGAGGGGGCCGGCTCCGGCATTGGCGAAGGTCAAGGGGGCGGCACCGGTGGTGGCCCCTATCGGCCAGGCAGCGGCATCGAGCCGCCGCGGCTGTTGCACGAAGTGAAAGCGCAGTACACGGAAGAGGCGCGACGGCGTGGCATCGCTGGCGATGTTGTCCTGGAGGTCGTCGTCCGGCGTGACGGCAGTGTCGGCGATGCCCACGTGCTGCAAGGGCTTGGGTATGGGCTGGACGAGCGCGCTATCAGCGCCGTGCGGCAGTGGCGCTTCGCGCCCGCGCAGCGTAAAGGCGTCGCAGTGGACGTACTGGTCGAAGTCGCAGTCGAGTTCACGCTGCGGTAACGGAGCAGGGAAATGGATGTTGTGCTGTTGACGCTAACGACGCTGTCGCTTGCCGCGGCGGCGGGATTCGGATTCCTGTCATGGCGGGTTGGCCGCGAAGAGCGGCAACGCGAGCAGGCGAGAGTCGCGGCATTGGCAACGGCGATGACCGGCCCCTCCGCCGTTCGTGGTCGCGATGAGATGGCCCCGCACGCTATGCTGCGCGGCTTCGGCGAAACGGGTCCGCGTCTGGGCGAGGCCTTTCCGTCAGAAGGCGAAGCGGCGGAACCCCAAGTTGCCATAGGATCAGTGTTCGACCGGGCTACAGAAGGGCTTCGGGGGCGTCCGGCTATCGCGGCGGCCGTCATCGGCGCGATGGTGGTGACGATCGTCATTGGGGCGATCATCGGTGCGCGCGTGTCGGACAACGCGGCGGCGTCCGCGACGTCGACACGTCATGAAGCGGTCGCGGTCGCGAGCAACGCACCGGCGCCGCTCGAACTGATGTCGATGCGTCATCAACGTCAGGGAACGATGTTGACGGTGTCCGGGCTGGTTCGGAACCCGTCGCAGGGTGTCGCGGTGAACGGTGTCACGGCGGTGGTGTTCGCCTTCGATCGCACCGGAGCGTTCCTCGCCAGCGGGCGGGCCGCGTTGGATTTCAGCGCGCTCAGTCCCGGCGATGAATCGCCGTTCGTCGTCAATATTGCCAACGTTGCGGACGTGGCGCGATATCGTGTGACCTTCCGCAGCGGAAGCGGGGTTGTCCGCCATGTCGACCGGCGCGGCAACCAGGTACAACTCGCACAGGCCGTGAGGTAAGTCATGGGATCCATCCGTCTCCTCTTCTTCGCCACGCTCGCGTCGTTGACGGCGGCGGCCATTGCGGTGGTCGGCGCCCAGGGTTCGTCGCAGGGCGACGATGGGTTCCGGTTCAAGAGCGGCGTCGAGCTCGTCAATGTGACCGCGACCGTGAGCGACGACAACGGCCACTTCGTCACGGGACTGACGAAGGACGATTTCAACGTGTACGAGGACGGCCAGCCACAGGACATCTCGCAGTTCAGCAACGAGCGTGTGCCGGTCAGTCTCGGGCTCCTGCTCGATACGAGCGGCAGCATGACGCCGGAAAAAATGTCGGCAGCGCGCAATGCGATTGACCGGTTCATCTACGACCTGCTCGGCAAAGACGACGAATTGTTCTTCATGCAGTTTGCGAGCGTCCCGGATCTGTTGCAGGGATGGACCTTCGACAGGCGCGCGATCAGCCGCGCGGTCGGGCAGGTGACGGCGGCGGGCGGCACCGCCATGTATGACGCCATCGCGCAGGCATTGCCGATTGCCGCCGACGGCCGCAATCAGAAGAAGGCGATCCTGCTCATCTCCGATGGCAACGACACGAACAGCCGGATGTCCGTGGGGGCGCTGCGGAACATGATTCGCGAGAGCGAGGTCATGGTGTATGCCCTCGGCGTTGACGGCACCGACGTGTCGACCTATGCCCCCCCGCCCCGGCAGCCGAGCGGTCCTCGGTTGCCGATTCCGCTGCCGCGTGGCCGCGGCGGCCGGTGGCCGGGCTTTCCGTTTTCACCGCAGGTCGGGTTCCCACCGATCGGCGGCGTGTGGGGCCGTTCGGGCAACGAACACGTGAACGAGAATGCCCTTCGCGCGATCACCGACGACACTGGCGGCCGTACCGAAATCGTTCGCGGCTTCGGGGATCTTGGCAATGCGACGCAGCGCCTCGCCGATGAATTGAGCCAGCAGTACTACATCGGCTACAACAACGGCGGCAAGAAAGACGGGAAATGGCACTCCATCAAAGTGGAGGTCCGGAACCGTCATTACACCGTGAGAGCGCGCAAAGGCTATGTAGCGTCGTAAAATTCCGTTGCGTGTCGACGTTCTGGATCGCGCTTGGGCTCAGCCTGCTCGGCGGCCTTGGCGGACTGCTCATTGCCTCCGGCGTACTCCTTATTCACGATTCCCTGCGCGCGAAGCTGATTCCGTGGCTGGTCAGCTATGCCGTGGGTGCCCTGCTGGGCATCTCGATGATGGGACTCCTTCCCGAGTCGCTCAACGAGCTGCCGGCGGCGCAGGTCTTCGGCACCCTCCTCGGCGGCATCATGCTGTTTTTCGTGCTCGAGAAGCTGGTGCTCTGGCGGCACTGCCACACGCACGATTGTGAGGTTCACGAAAGCAGCGTCGCCTCCGTGATGATCGGTGACACGTTTCATAACTTCGTCGATGGAGCGGTCATCGGCGCCGCCGTGTTGACGTCGATTCCTCTGGGCGTGAGCACGGCAATCGCGGTGGCGGCGCACGAGATCCCGCAGGAGATCGGCGACTTCGCCATTCTCCTGCACGCAGGATATTCGCGGGAGCGGGCGTTGCTGCTGAACGTGTTGTCAGCACTGGCGAGCGTCGCGGGCGCGATGGGCACCTTCCTCGCCTTCGACCTTGTGCCGCGAACGCTCCCGTACTTCCTGGTGATCGCCGCGTCGAGCTTCCTGTATGTGGCGATGGCCGACCTGATCCCTGGCCTGCACCGCGGTCGCACCGACGCCAGCTCACTGCGTCAAATTGTCCTGATTGCTCTCGGTATCTTCACGATGGTGTGGTTTTCCTGACCCCGGCAGCTAGTTGACGGGTACGAATTTCTGAATCCGTTTCCCATCTTCGACCTCACCGGTGTAGACGTTGCCTTTCGAATCCACTGCAATGGCGTCGATCCAGTGGAGTTGACCCGCATAGCGGCCATTGCCCCCAAACGATCCGGCGAGCGTGCCATCGTTGCGGTTGTAGATCCACACCATGTTGTTCGTGCCGTCGGCGACAAACACGTACCGCTGCTGGGGATCGGCTGAGAGCGCGAGGTGATAGACGGTTCCGCAAGGCGGCGCCGTCGTACTCCACGGACCCCCGCAATTGGCGCCGCGCGCCTGGGTCGATGGATGGACGAACCACTGCCGGACGAATTTTCCCTGCTTGGTGAAGACCTGAACGCGATCGCTGCCGCGTTCGCAGACATACACCAGCCCGTCACGTGAGAAGTGAACGCAGTGGATTGCGGGCGCAAACTGCGCCTGATCCGGAGGCGGTCCTGAGATGTCGTAATTGGGTGTGGGGTTGTTGTCCACGTCACTCAGCGGAATGCCTTTGCCGCCCCACCCGCGTTTGAACGCGCCGGTCTTCAGGTCGTAGACGAGGATCCGTTTGTTGAGGAACCCGTCGGCGATGAAAATTTCGCCGGCGTCCTCATCCAGCTCGAACGAGCCGATGCCCGGCGGAAACGTCGCCGTCTGCTGATTGTCGGCCTTCACCTGATCGGCCGGCACTTTGGGGCCCCGGTGGCCGAAGTCGCGCACGAACTTCCCGTCCCTGGTGAACTCGATGATGCTGTCGCCCGGCGTCGTGCCCGAAAGATAGACGTTCTTCTGCCGGTCGACGGCGATAGTCTGCAGTCGCCCGGGCCATCCCGGATGGTAGTCGGGCCCGCCCCATGCGTTGACCACGTTCCCGTCGGGATCGAACTCGATCACCTCGGGCCCAAGCACACAGCACTCTCCTCGCGGCGGGTTGGTCGCCGCGGTCAATTCGTCCGGACGCGCATCCACGCGCCGGTTGATCATCCACACGTGATCGTCGCGATCGACGTAGATGTCGACGATCTGCTGCATGCTCCATTTGTTCGGCAGCGGCTTGGGCCAGAACGGGTCGACGCGATACTTCGGTGACGCGGCGGAGCGCTGCTGGGCGCCGACGACCGTGAGGACCACGGCACCGAGGACAACAGCGGTCATCGCAAGGAGTCGCTTCTGCATGGCGCCGTTATACACGAGTTGTCCACACGACATGACAGGCGGGTCGAAATTACCGAAATCTGGCCTGTTTTAACGGAATTTCCGCTGGCAAACCCCTTGCCCTGACGCTATGCGGGCCTCGGGTCACGGTCGTTCTAGGGGTTGTGGACCGAAGACCCGGCCAGCGCGAAGGAGGACTTCCAATGTTCGCCAGGTTTATCGCCGCAATGGTGGTTGTGCTCGCAATGAGCGCGCCTGCATGGGCGGCGTCGGAACGGAAAGACCTGCAGGTGGCGCATGACGTCTCGAGACAGGTGCTCACCTATCCGCAATTTTCGATCTTCGATGCGGTACACATGCAGGTGGACAACGGCATCGTCACACTGACCGGCAAGGTCACGATGCCATACAAGAAGAACGACATCGAAAAGCGCGTCGCCAGAATCGATGGCGTGCACGAAGTGGTCAACAAGATCACCGTGCTGCCGGTCTCGAGCTTTGACGATGAACTGCGGTTCCGGATCGCGAGAGCGATCTACGGCAACTCGAACTTCTGGAACTATGGGTCGATGGCCAATCCGCCTATCCACGTCATCGTCGAGAACGGCCATGTCACGCTGGATGGTGTCGTCAATAGCAATACCGATCGGATGCTTGCACGTTCGATCGCCAGTTCGTTCGGCGCCTTCTCGGTGACGAACGACTTGAAGACCGACGCTGAAGTCGAGCAGGAGCTGGAGCATCTGTAACCAGGTAGCAGGTCGCCAGGGGGCAGGGGGCAGGTCCAGGGAATTCAGTGACCTGCAACCTCCTGCCCCCTGCCTCCTGCCCCCTGTCCCCTGCGGGCAATCCACCAGATTACGAGACCGAGCGTCGCAAGAGCGGCGACGGCGGTCGTGGCAAACAACAGCAGCGTGCGCGCGAGGATCGACTGCGTTTCGAGTTGCACGTCGATGTCGATGGGCATGCCGCGAATGCGGTCGGCGAGCGGTTGCTCCCACTCGAGGATGTTGCCGCGTTCGGTCCTGTGAGACGGGGCGTTGTGATAGGTGATCCGGCTGGGCAAGTGCATCCGGAAGGCGATCAGCTCCGTGCCGTCCCAGCCAACATCGCTCACCTGCCTGCCCGCGGATGGCCCGACTGATTGTTTGAATTCGTAGAGATCACCTTCGCGCGCGAATTTGTAGGAGGACCAGGCGAACGGCGCCAGCCGTTCAGTCGCGCGCACATCGGCGACCTCCATGCTCACGTGGACAAACCTGCGGCCGTATCGTCGTGATGAGCTCAGCGCGGTGACGGTGACGCCGGGACCCTCGTAGAAGCGGCGGATCCGGTCGCGATCGAATCGCGCGCGCGGACTTGGATTCACATCCATGCCGCGCAACGCGACGAGCGCCGGCACCGACGCGTTGACGTTCAGCGTCGCCGACCCGTCGAGTCCAAGGTACATCTCCTCTTCATATTCGTATTGCTTTTTGACCAGCCGGCCACTGCACGCCGAGAGCGCGAGCGCCGCAACGACGATGACGGGGACCCAGAAACGCATCTACTCGAATGATATCCTTCGTAGAAGCAAACCCTTCCGCCTCCACCCGTTCGCAGTCATCCATGCCCCGCGCCACGCTTTTCTTGATCGACGGCAGTTCGCAGATGTACCGCGCGTATCACGCGTTTCGCGGCAGGGGTCTGTCCAATCAGGAGGGTCACACCACACACGCCGTGTACGTGTTCGTCACGATGCTGCGAAAGCTCATCGCCGACCACAAGCCGGCATACATGGCTGCGTCGTTCGATCTTGCCGGACCGACCTTCCGCGACGAAATCGTGGAGGACTACAAAGCGAACCGGGTTGCGATGCCCGATGACCTTGCGGAGCAGATCAACTGGGTCCATCAGGCATGTGAGGCGATGGGCGTGCCGATCGTCACCGCCCAGGGCTATGAAGCCGACGACGTGATCGGCACGCTTGCACAGCGGGCTGCATCGCATGGGTTCGAGGTGGCGATCGTCTCGATCGACAAGGATTTTTTTCAGCTGGTGCACGACGGCGTGCGTGTCTACGATCCCCGCGAAGACGGCGCCTGGTTCGACGAGCAGGGCGTCGTTGAAAAGTTCGGAGTCAAACCGTCGCAGGTGACCGATGTCCTGGCGCTTGTGGGCGATACAAGCGACAACGTGGCTGGTGTGCCCGGTATCGGAAAGAAGGGCGCGATCGACTTGATCACCCAGTACGGCAGCCTCGATGGACTGCTCGAACACGCTGGAGAGCTCAAACCCAAACAGCGTGAGGCGCTTGTCACCCATCGAACGGCCGCGCTCCAGAGCCGCGAACTCGTGACGATTCGCACCGACGTGCCGGTGGAGGTAGATTTCGAGGCACTGAAGTACCGCGGCGCCTCGCGCGAGCGCTGCTACGAGCTGTTTTCACGTCTCGCCTTCCGGACACTGGTCAACGACTACGCGCCCACTGCGGAGAACATTCAAAAGGATTACGCGCTCATACGTAGCGAGGCCGAACTCGACGCGCTCATCGCCGACCTACGGTCATGCGGTGAGTTCGCGTTGCGCGTCATTCCAAGCGAGCCGTCGGCCATGCGCGCCAGCGTGGTCGGCCTTGCCTTCTCCGCGCGCGACCGTCAGGCGCGCTACGTTCCGGTCGGACACGAAGGTGAAGACGGCGGCACGGATCTGTTGGCGGGTGCGAGCATTCCGGAGCAGCTCGAGCTGCGATCGACTTTGGAACGGTTGCGTCCGCTGCTCGAGGATGCATCTGTTCACAAGTGTGGGCACGACCTGAAGTTCGACGTCATCGTGCTGGGGCGGCATGGCGTCACGCTCGCCGGGCTCGAGTTCGACTCGATGCTCGCCAGCTACCTGCTCGACGCGACTCGTCCCGGTCATCCGCTCGAAGAGTCGTCGCTCGAGCACCTTGGCTACAAGGCGCTCACAGGAGAGGACGTGTGCGGTCGCGGCGCGAAGGCCATTCCGTTTGCGCGGGTCGCGCCCGAGTCACTCCTCACGTTTGCCGGAGAGCGCGCCGATCTCGCACGGCAGCTTTCGAACCGGCTGGCTCCGCTGCTCGTGACCGACCAGCTCGAAGCGATCTACCGCGAACTGGAAATGCCGCTCGTGCCCGTGCTCGCCGATATCGAGCGCGCGGGCATCCGTATCGACGGGCCGGCCCTGGCGGCACAATCGCAGCAAATCGAGCAGGCGCTTGCGCAGTACACCGCACGCATATGGGAGTTGGCGGGCGAACAGTTCAACATCAATTCACCCAAACAGCTCGGGGAGATCCTGTTCGAAAAGCTGCAGTTGCCTGCGACCAAGCGCACGGGACGGACGCGCTCGACGTCCACGGCGGCCGAGGTGCTCGAGGAACTGGCACTGACCCACGAACTTCCGCGCCTGGTGCTCGAATGGCGTGCATTGATGAAGCTGAAAGGCACCTACATCGACGCCCTTCCGCTGATGATGCATCCGGAAACCGGCCGTGTACATACGTGTTTCAATCAGGCCGTCGCGGCAACGGGCCGTTTGAGCAGCTCGGATCCGAATCTCCAGAACATTCCCATTCGAACCGAGCTCGGGCGCGAGATCCGGCGCGCATTCATTGCCGATGCAGGTCACGTCCTGATCTCGGCCGACTACTCGCAGATCGAGCTCCGCGTGCTGGCCCATATGGCCGGCGAGCCGGCGCTGATCGATGCGTTTCGCAGCGGCGAGGACATCCACGATCGCACGGCGCTGCAGCTGTTTGGTCCCAATAGCGGCCTGTCGCGTCACGAACTTCGCAGTCGTTCGAAAATGGTCAACTATGCCGTGCTCTACGGGAAGACGCCGTTCACGCTCGCGAAAGACATCAACGTCACGCAGGAAGCCGCGCAGGAGTTCATCGACGCGTATTTCCGGGGATTTCCGAAGGTGCGCATCTTCATCGATCAGATGCTCGAGGAAGCGCGCCGCACCGGAGTCGTCAAGACGATGTTCGGACGGCGGAGACTGGTGCCGAACCTGATGAGCCGCAACTTTCAAATGCGAGCGCAGTCCGAGCGCGAAGCGGTGAACATGCCGATCCAGGGAACGGCCGCCGACATCCTGAAGCGCGCCATGATCGATCTGCACGGCGAGCTGCGGCGACGCCAGCTGCGCACGCGCATGATCCTCACGGTCCACGACGAGTTGCTGTTCGAATCGCCGACGGAAGAAGTGGACGACGCCGCGGCGCTGGTGCGCGAACGCATGGAGAGCGCGGTGGCACTGGACGTTCCACTCGACGTCGACGTTGGAATTGCCGAAAACTGGCGGGACGCTAAGCCGTAATTACTTCCACTGCTGCTTCACTGACTCCCACTGAGCGCGCATCGCGTCGGTGAAATCCACCTGGTCACGCGCGCGATGCGCACGCGCTCGCTCGGGGATTACGGCCTGGCTGACGAGACGGTCGATGTCCGCTCGCAGTTGTTCGGTGGCGGGGCCGAGCGTCGCGCGCACCCACGCCGCGACCGCCGCATCCCACGCCGCATCGAGGTCGCCGGCGGCGCGTGCCGCCACCGCGAGCCAGTAGTTCGCCGGCGCGCTCCCAGGATCGCGGCGCAGCTCGTCCTGCATTCTGGTGGTAATCTGCGCGGCGAGACGCCCGCGTCGTTCGGCCGATGCAACCTGCGCCTCGCGATCGACGGCGGTCGCCCACCAGTCGAGCAGCAGCATGCGATCGCGATCAGGAAGCGGTGCACTGCGCTCGAGGGCCGTGTCGAACAGATCGGCCGCCGCACCGAAAAAATCGGTCAGATACAACGACTGCCCGAGCCCGACGAGAAAATCGACTTGATCGCGGCCAGCCAGCGCCGACGCGCGGATCGTGTTCAGCGCGTCCCGCGCCGCCAACAGATCCTCCGGGTCGGCATTTCGTCTAAAGCGTTCGAGCCGTGCCCGAGCTTCGACGAGCGCGGCGGCATCAGCCGCCGGCGTCTGCGTGCGCGCGAGCGCCGCCGCCGCGATCGCGCCGTCGTAATCCGCAGCGTTGTACAGCGTGCGCGCACGCGTCAACGCTGCAGGCTCCGCCGCATCCGCCACGTGGGCCGCCAGCAGCGCCGCCATCGCGAGCACCATCACGCGCATCCGAACATCCTAACGTCCGGAGATGCTTGTTACAATCGCCCCAATGGCCCTTCCGGTGGTCGTACCTCGCGCGGAGCACGCAATCTCGCGCAAACAAGTCGACCCCGACGCGCTGAAGGTTCTCTACCGCCTCCATCAGAACAACTACGCCGCCTACCTCGTCGGCGGCAGCGTTCGCGACCTGCTGCTCGGCCGCCGCCCAAAGGACTTCGACATCGGCACCGACGCGCATCCGTATCAGGTCAAGCGTCTGTTCAAGAACTGCTGGATCATCGGACGGCGCTTCAGACTGGCTCACGTTCGTTTCGGCGCCAAAACCATCGAAGTGGCCACCTTTCGCCGCCAGCTGACGGCCGCCGAACTCGCCATCTCTGAAGACCCGCCTGACGGCATTCCTCTCGAACATGCCGCGCATGCCGGGCATCACGACCGCATGCTCCACCGTGACAACACGTTCGGAACACCGGAGGAAGACGCGTTCCGCCGCGACTTTACGGTCAACGCGTTGTTCTACGACATCGCCGACTTCTCGATCATCGACTTCACAGGCGGACTTCGAGATCTCGACGCTCGGGTGATTCGATCGATCGGCGATCCGACAGAACGGTTTCAGGAAGATCCCGTCCGCATGCTTCGCGCCGTCTCGATGGCCTCACGGCTCGATTTCACCATCGATCCGCCGATCGACGCGGCGATCGCCGCGCACCGGGGAGAGCTGGCCCGTAGTGCTCCAGCGCGACTGATGGAGGAGATCTACAAACTGCTGCGCGCCGGATCCGCGGAAAAGGCATTCCGAATGCTCGCGGAACGCCGGCTGCTCGAGCCGATTGCGCCGGAACTGCAGAAACGGGCGGGCGAGGGACTCTGGAGATCGCTGGTGGCCCTCGACACCTATCGGCGCCAGTCCGACGAGACGCCGGAAGCACTCACCAACGCGGTGTTGCTCGGGACGTTGCTCGTGCCGGTCGGCTATGACTTCAAACCGCCGCCAGTCGTGTTCCGTGACGACGGCCGGCCGAAGAAGGAACCGGCATTGTCACTCGGGCTGCTCCCGCTGGCACGCCGCGACGTCGAACGGGTGCGGCATATCCTCAGCCTGCAACGGCGTCTCCTGGACCTGCACCTTTCCCCGCGCGCGCGGAGAGCGCTCATACACCGCGGACCTTTCCGCGAAGCGCTGACGTGGCTGGAGATTCACGGCCACGCGCCTGAGGCGCTCGAACACTGGCGCGGGTTCATCGAGGCGGCCAGGACGTTCGAAGGCGAGGAGGGCGGCGACGCGCAACAACCACGCCGCCGCCGCAGACGTCGGCGGCGCCGGCCCTACCGGACGCCGACAGCGTAATTACCCGTGCTTGCGCTCGAACTCCCGCATGAACGAGACGAGCGCATCGATGCCTTCTTCGGGAAATGCGTTGTAGATGGACGCACGCATCCCGCCGACAGACCGATGGCCCTTGAGCCCATCGAAACCGGCGACCGTTGATTCCGTCACAAACAGCTGCTCGAGCTCTTCGCTCGAAAGCCGGAACGTGACGTTCATCAGCGATCGATCCTGTGTGCGGGCCGTTCCTCGATAGAACCCGGTCCGATCGATTTCCGCGTAGAGCTTTGCGGCTTTGCGTTGGTTGAGTTTCGCGATCGCCTGCAGACCACCAATCGACCGCAGGTATTTCATCGTCAGACCGAGGATGTAGATGCCAAACGTGTTCGGCGTGTTGTAGAGCGAATCATTCTCCGCCTGCACCTTGTAGTTCAGCATCATCGGGAGGGCGTCGGCCGAACGTTGCAACAGGTCTTCACGAATGATGACCAGCGTGACGCCTGAGGGGCCGAGGTTTTTCTGCGCACCCGCGTAAATCAACGCGTGCCGCGCGACATCGATCGGGCCGCTGAACATGTCCGACGAGGTGTCGCTGACGAGCGGTGTATCGCCGACCTCTGGCAGCGACTTCCACTGCGTGCCCTCGATGGTGTTGTTGCTCGTTATGTGCACGTACGCCGCGCCGGCCGTAAGCTTGATTTCAGCGGGCTCTGGCAGGCGGGAATAGTTCTCGCCCTTCGTCGTCGCGGCGATATTCACCTTGCCGACCTTCTTCGCTTCTTTCGCGGCCTTGTCGGCCCACGAACCGCTGTCGATGTAATCCGCCGTCTGTCCCGCGCCGAGCAGGTTCATCGGCACCATCGAGAATTGCAGGCTGGCGCCTCCCTGCAGCATCAGGATCTTGTAGTTGGCAGGGACCGCCGCGAGGGCTCGGATGTCGTCCTGAGCCTTGTGCATCAGGTCTTCAAAGGTCTTCGAGCGATGGCTGATCTCCATGACGGACATCCCGACGCCCGGCAGCGCCATCAAATCGCGCTGCGCCTCTTCGAGCACGGCCAGCGGAAGGACCGCGGGGCCCGCGGAGAAATTGAACACGCGTGTTGCTGTAGGCATGAAAGCAGCTCCGTTCGTACAACTAAATCTTAACGAGGTACAAATTCAAGATGTCCTGGTTGCCGCGAGCGATCGTCTCCAGCAGCTTCGCCGGCGGCTCACCGTCGAGATTGATGCGGGCAATTGCGGCCTCGGCGCCCTGGAACACGATATTCTCGGTTTCCTGGACGTTGAGGTTGCCCGCGCGCAAATGGTCGAAGACGTGCGCCAGCACGCCTGGCCGGTCGCGATGACGCACGACCAGCCTGTGTGTTGCCGGTGTCGTTGACGCCAGATTGACAACATTTGGAACGTGGCCAGTCTCTTTGTAGACGCGCACGATTCGCGCTGCTTCGGCCGCAATCGCCTCCTGCGCCTGCTCTGTTGATGCGCCGATATGGTGCGTTCCAATTACGCCCGGAAGCGTCAGCAGCGGATCGGTGAACTCACCGGTGGCCGATGCCGGCTCCTTCGCAAACACGTCAAGCGCGACGCGGATGCCACGCGCGCGCACGGCATCGGCGAGCGCCGCGTGATCGACGACCTCAGCGCGTGAGGTATTCACGACATACGAGCCCGGTTTCAGCCGATCGAGCACCGATCCGTTGACGAAATTGCGTGTGTCGCTCGCCAGCGCGAGATGCACGGACAAAACGTCCGACTGTCCAGCGACCTCCTCGGGCGAATGGAGGACGGTGACGCCGGGATCCGGGATCGGGGATCCGGGATTCGGAATCGGGGATCCATGAAATCGCCGGCTCCAAACGACAATGCGCATCCCAAACGCGAGCGCGCGACGCGCCACTTCCTGGCCGATATTGCCGTACCCCAGGATGCCGAG
>Ga0268265_10000876_pt1 | contig 28172 bp, 22 predicted proteins | sample KBSSwiS52_FD_190355 | JGI IMG/M metagenome (GOLD analysis project Ga0268265, IMG submission 190355) | Switchgrass rhizosphere microbial communities from Kellogg Biological Station, Michigan, USA - KBS Switchgrass S5-2 (SPAdes) (version 2) | ecosystem: Host-associated > Plants > Roots >...
CCAAGCCGACCTCGACGACCGAGCAACCCCGGCTATGGCGGGCGATCGCAGCTTGATAGGCCAGCACCCGCACGGTGTCCTGGAGGAGGTTGTGATGCGCGAGAACCGAGGCGAAGCCTTCCTGGGATTCGAGCTCACCGTGTAAACTCAGGAAAAAGGAGGTTCCATGCCACTCATCGTCCGCGCGTTTCCCGTGCTTGAAGGGAAGAAGGAAGACATCCGCAGGATCGCGGCCGAGATGACCGGACCGCGCCGGCAGGAGGCGGAGGAGTTCTACAGGAGCCTCGGCGTCACCCGCGAGAGCTGGCACCACCAGGAAACGCCGCATGGACCCATCGTCATCGCGGTCACCGAGGTGGATGAGCCCGAGGCCAGGGCCAAGCAGTATGTGCAGTCCGACCGTCCCTTCGACCTCTGGTTCAAGGACCAGGTCCGCAATCTGACTGGAATCGATCCCGACACCCAGCCTTTGGGGCCTCCGAGCGAGGTGATCTTCGACACGCGAAATGAGCCCACCGTCCGCTACCCATAGCAACCACGGCGGATCGATATACTCCCCCCGCCGGACGGGCGGATCCTCCGCTCCTGGCTGGGAGGGAAACACGATGCACACCCGCACCCTCGGCTCCAACGGCCCCCGCGTCTCCGCCCTCGGCCTCGGCTGCATGGGCATGTCCGACCTCTACGGCCCCGCCGACGAGGCCGAGAGCATCGCCACCATCCATGCGGCTCTCGAGGCCGGCATCAACCTGCTCGACACCGGCGACTTCTACGGCATGGGCCACAACGAGATGCTGATCCGTGAGGCCCTGAAGGGCAGGCCGCGCGAGCAGGTGCTGATCAGCGTCAAGTTCGGGGCCATGCGCGATGCGGGCGGCGGCTGGGTCGGCGTCGACGCGCGGCCCGGCGCGGTCAAGAACTTCCTCGCCTACACGCTGCGCCGGCTCGGCACGGATCACGTGGACATCTACCGTCCCGCCCGGGTCGATCCCGCGGTGCCGATCGAGGAGACGGTCGGCGCCATCGCGGAGATGGTCAAGGCCGGGTACGTCCGGCACATCGGGCTTTCGGAGGCCGGGTCCGACACGATCCGGCGGGCGCAGGCGGTCCACCCGATCGCGGACCTGCAGATCGAGTACTCGCTGTTCTCTCGCGGCATCGAGGCGGGAGTGCTGCCGACCTGCCGCGAGCTGGGGATCGGGATCACGGCCTATGGCGTGCTGTCCCGCGGTCTCCTGAGCGGCCACTGGTCGAAGGAGCGCACCGGGGGTGGCCGGGACTTCCGCGCCTACAGCCCACGGTTCCAGGGCGCGAACCTCGACCGCAACCTCGCTCTCGTCGAGACGCTCCGCCAGGTCGCGGAGTCGAAGGGCGTCACGGTCGCGCAGGCCGCGATCGCCTGGGTGCTCTCCCGCGGCTCGGACATCGTGCCGCTCATCGGAGCGCGCCGGCGCGACCGGCTCGCCGAGTCCCTGGGCGCGCTCGACCTCAACCTCACGGATGACGACCTCGCCCGCATCGAACAGGCGGTGCCGGCCGAAGCCGTGGCCGGCGATCGCTACAACGAGCACGCCATGGCTCAGCTCGACAGCGAGCGCGGCTGAGGAGCCGGCTTGACCTGAATACCTTCTGCGAGGCCGGGAGGAATTATACCTCCCGGAGCGCTTGCGCTCACATCGCGCACTCTATTCTTTAGAGCGCTAAGTTTCGCGACCACAGAATGGAGGTCGGCCATGCTCTCCTTCAACCCCCGTGTCCTCTTCGTGCTCGCGCTCACCGGCGCGGGCGCGGCAGCTCCGACTTCCGATCAGACGGAGCCACCTGCCTACACGCTGTTCGAGAGCGGCCAGGTCCGTCCGCTCGCCCTGTCCCCCGATCGCACACAGCTCTTCGCCGTCAACACCCCCGACGGCCGCCTGGAGGTGTTCGACGTCAGGCCGCAGGGGCTCAGGCATCGCGTCTCCATCCCGGTCGGTCTCGAGCCGGTCGCGGTCGCGGCGCGGACGGGGTCCGAGGTCTGGGTGGTCAACCACGTTTCCGACAGCATCAGCGTCGTGGACGTGAGCCGCAACGGGCCGAACCGGGTCGTGCGCACGCTCCTGGTGGGAGACGAGCCCCGCGACATCGTCTTCGCCGGCCCGCAGAAGCGGCGCGCGTTCATCACGACCGCGCACCGCGGCCAGAACAGCCCGGTCGATCCGCAGCTCATCACTCCCGGCGTCGGCCGGGCCGATGTCTGGGTGTTCGACGCTCTCAACCCGGTGACGCCTCTCACGATCGTCACTCTCTTCTCCGACACGCCGCGCGCCCTGGCCGCGACTCCCGACGGCACCCGCGTCTATGCAGCCGCGCACGCGTCGGGCAACCGGACGACCACGGTCCACCGCCTCTTCATCCCCGACGGCGGCGAGGCGGCCGGAGGCAGCCCCGCGCCCAATACGAACCATGCCGGCGTCCCCCAGCTCGATACCGGGCTCATCGTCAAGTTCGACGGCGCGCACTGGGTCGACGAGCTCGGCCGCTCCTGGGACGACGCGGTGAAGTTCAGCCTCCCGGATAAGGACGTGTTCGCGATCGACGCCATGGCCGCGGTGCCGCAGCAGGTGCCGGGGCCGGCGGGATCTTTCGCCGGAGTCGGCACCGTGCTCTTCAACATGATCGTCAACCCGGAGAATGGAAAGGTTTACGTGACGAACACCGAGGCCTTGAACCACGTGCGGTTCACGGGGCCGGCGATCTTCGGCTCCACCTCGGTGACCGGCCACTTCGCCGAGAACCGGATCACGGTGATCGATCCCGCGGCGCACACGGTCGCCGCCCGGCACCTGAACCCGCACATCGACTACGGCTCCTGCTGCGCCGAGCTGCCCAACGCGGAGAGCGCTCTCAGTCTCGCCATGCCCCAGGGCATGGCCATCACCGCGGACGGTGAAACCTTGTACGTCGCCGCCCTGGGATCGGACAAGATCGGCGTACTCGACACGGAATCGCTCGAGCAGGGCACCTGGTGGCCCGACGCGGGCTCGCAGATCTCCGTCAGCGGCAGCGGTCCCACCGGGCTTGTGCTGGACGAGCACCGCGGCCGAATCTACGCTCTGACCCGCTTCGACAACGGCATCTCGGTCCTCGATACCGACACGCCCCAGGAGGTCCAGCACGTGCCGATGTTCAACCCCGAGCCCGCGAGCGTGACCACGGGCCGCAGGTTCCTGTACGACGCCGCCCGGACTTCCAGCCACGGTGATTCCTCGTGCGCGAGCTGTCACGTTTCCGGCGACACGGACCATCTCGCCTGGGACCTGGGCAATCCCGACGGGGACGTGGTCACCGCGCCCGGGCCGTTCCGAGTCATCTTCGATCCGGCCACGATCGACTATCACCCGATGAAGGCGCCGTTGATCACCCAGAGCCTGCGCGGGATGGCGAACCACGGCGCGATGCACTGGCGCGGCGACCGCACGGGCGGATACAACGAGGCCAGCGCGCAGCCGGACAGCGGCTCGTTCGACGAGGAGGCGGCCTTTCACCAGTTCAACGAGGCTTTCCGGTCCCTGCTTGGCCGTTCCCACGAGATCCCGGCCGCGGACATGCAGGCCTTCACCGATTTCGCGCTGCAGATCACCTATCCTCCGAATCCCATCCGGGCGCTCGACAACTCGCTCACTCCCGACCAGCAGACCGGGCGCGACCTGTACCTCAACAAGCCCGCGACCGTGGGCATGACCTGCAACTTCTGCCACGTGCTGAATCCGAGTGGCAACGCGGAGCACGGCGTCCGCCGCCCGGGGTTCTTCGGCACGGATGGCGAGCACATCGGCGGCGAGTTCCCTCACACCCTGAAGATCCCGCACCTCCGCAACCTGTATCAGAAGGTCGGGATGTTCGGGCTGCCGCGCGAGGCTCAGATCAATCCCGACCTGGAGGACGCTCATATGGGGGATCAGATCCGGGGCTTCGGGTTCACGCACGACGGCACGATCGATTCGGTGATGCGGTTCGTCAGCGCCCTGGGGTTCGTCCAGGATGAAACCAACCCCGAGGGGTTCCCGCGCGACGAGCCCGGTCTCCTGGAGCGCCGCCAGATCGAGTCGTTCCTGCTCGCGTACGACTCGAACCTCGCTCCGGTCGTGGGCCAGCAGGTGACGCTGCGCCTCGACAACGCCACGGCCGCCGGACCGCGCATCGATCTCCTGAGAGCGCGGGCCGACGCGCACGAATGCCAGCTCGTCGCGCACGGGCACCTGCTCGGCGAGATGCGCGGGTACCTGTACGCCAATGGTCTTTTCATGCGCGACCGGGCGAACAAGCTGCCCTTGCCCGACCTGGCGCTCCGCCTGCTCGCGCTGCTGCCGGGACAGGAGATCACCTACACCTGCGTGCCGCCGGGGTCGGGAGCCCGCATGGGGATCGACCGCGATCTCGACGGAATGCTCGACGGCGACGAGTGATCAGCTTCGGAAAACGGGAATGCGGCTGCTGGCGGAAGGCCGATAAGTCACGCTTTTCCTCTACGGCTGCAGGGCCGCAGTCCAGAATCCCCGCTTGCCGTTGCGCTGCACGGCGACCCCTTCGAGGGCCGTGCCGGACAGGCTGCCGGCGTAGGAGGGCTCGCTGCCGCCGTGCACGGCGAAGACGACCAGGGAGCCTCGCTGGGCCCAGACGCCGTTGAAGCCGTCGCTGCTCGCGAAGGTACCGCCGCCGTGCACGGTCCAGATCACCTCGGCGACGATCCGCTCGGGCCACTGGATCTTGACCTTCCACTTGCCGGCCAGCTCCTCGGCGCTGCCGGTTTCGGCGGAGAGCCAGGTCGCCGCGGCTCCGGCGGCCAGGACGAAGTGACGGCGGCTGAGGTTTTCATACATTCGAAGCCTCCTCCGGCCCATGCTTGCGGGCTCTTCCCGGTATACGCCCGACTGCCTGGAGGCGTCTAGACGAGCGTCAGCCCGTCGCCTTCTCCTCCTGCACCTGGCGCATCTGGGCCACGACCTCCTGGCCGCTGTAGAACAGAGCCGAGAGCTCGTTTTCGACTCCGCCCAGCGCCTGCCGGCTCGCCTCGGTCGTGAAGGTCCCTTTCGGAGTCAGGACGTAGAAGCGCACCTTCTCGGAATCGGGCAGCGGGTGGGCGTCGGTCTTGATCATTCGCGGCAGGGCCTTGTGCGAAAGGGTGATGAACTGCTTCGCGGCCCGGCGGACGCTCTCGTGGGAGCCGCCGCCCTTCATGCCGCCGCCTGTCTTGTAGTAGAGGCCGGCGTCGCCGTCCGCGAAGCAGGCCAGCGTCACGACCGAGTTGGGAATCCCCATCTCCATCAGCGCGCCGTAGGGCTCGTCAGGCTTGAGCCCGTCGGGCAGGAAGAGCTGCTCCGGATTCTTGTGGAGCGCCGCGTCGCGCAGGTTCATGTAGACCTCTTCCGGAGTCCGCGAGGCTTTCGGCACCCTCGGGACCCCCTGGGTCGCGGTCGCGCGCGGCTCCCCGCCGCCCGGGGCCGGCTTCGCGGCAGGCGCATTCTTCTTCTTCATGTACCAGAGGACGGCGGCGAGGATGAGGACGAGGATGACCTTGGTCGGAGTGATGTGTCTCATAGGCACGGATACCGCTCACCTGGAGGCTGGGCCTCCCGGGCATACCCCGCGGCGTGGGCTGTAGAGTCTGTCTGCGGCGGGATCTTACCTCAGACTGAGCGCCGATGGATATCGAGGATCCGTGAAAGATGTTAACCGGATAGCGGCAGGCGAGTTGAGGTGGGTATGCGAACCCTCCTCACGCTCCTGCTGCTCCTCGTCGCCAGCGAACCCGCGCGGGCAGACGTCTCCTCCGCGCTCGACGAGTACTTCACGCGGCTCACGGAGCACGGCTTCTCCGGCGCGGTGCTGGTCGCCCGCGGGGAGCGCATCCTCCTGCGCGGAGGCTACGGCCTCGCCGACCGGCAGCGCGGCATCCCCGCCCGGCCGGATACGGCGTTCAACATCGCGTCGCTCGACAAGCAGTTCATCGCCGCCGGCATCCTGCGGCTCGAGGAGATGGGCAGGCTGCGGGTGACCGACACGCTCGACCGCTTCTTCGACGCCGTGCCCGAGGACAAGAAGGGCATCACGCTGCACCAGGTCCTCTCCCATACCGCCGGGTTCCCGGACGAGTACTGGGACGAGCACGAGGACATGACCCGCGCGGATTTCATCCGCTGGGTCCTCACCCAACGGCCGCTCCTCGCGCCGCCGGGAACGCGGTGGTCGTACGCCAGCTTCGACTACTGGCTCCTCGAGGAGGTGATCGAGCGCGCCTCGGGCATGCCGTTCGAGGCGTTCCTCCGCCGCGAGCTGTTCGAGCCGGCGGGCATGCGATTCACCGGCGCGGCCCTGCCGAAGTGGGACCGCGGCAAGGTCGCGCGCTACACGCTCTGGACGCTGCCCGACTCGGTGCTGCCGGGCGAGGCCCGCTTCACCGATCCGCTGGCCCGGCCGCCGGCGTGGCGCGTCCTCCTCTCCACCGCCGACGACCTGCACCGCTGGTACCTGGCGCTGCGCGACGGCCGCGTGCTGACGCCCGAGTCGCGGCGCAAGCTCTTCACGCCGGTGATGGAGGGCTATGCGTACGGGTGGAACGTCGCACCGACCGCGCGCGGCACGCGCCTGATCCACCACGGCGGCGGGGGCAACGGCGGCAGCGTGGCGACGTTCCGCTGGTTCGTGGACGAGGACGTGTTCGTGACCGTCCTCAACAACTCGCTGATGGGCGGCTTTTCGGTCGACTACGTGATGGCCGACGTCGAAGCGATCCTCTTCGGCGGCAGCGGCATGATGCCGCCGCCCTCGGCGCCTCCCGATCCCGCGGCCGCGGCCAAAGCGGTCGGGAGCTACAGACTCCCCCGCGGCGGGACGATCGAGGTGGTCCAGGCAGCGCACGGCCCCCTGGTCGCGCGCAGCCTGGACCCGGAAGCCGTGGCCGCGCTCCGCTTCGGCGGCACGGAGGGGTCGCTGCTGCCGCAGGACGCGCTGGCGATGAGCGCCGCCACGGAAAAGTGGGGCCCGCTCGCCGCCGTCGACACCCTGCACTACCGCGCGTTCTCGTATCAGGGCGTGCCGGAGACGCACGCCTACCTGCGGCTGCGGTCCGAGCGCGGCGACGAGTACGTGCGCGCGATCCACTTCCCCACCGGCAAGGTCGACCTCGACCTCCAGCGGGCTCCGCCCGGCATCGAGGCCGTGCTCGCCCCCTCGGACGACGGCGGGTACACCGTCTGGGACCCGCGCCTCGGCCACGGCGTTCGGCTACACTTCACGGAAAAAGAGCTGCACCTGACCGGCAGCGGCGGCACCGTCACGGCGGCGCGCGTTGCGAGCGAGGCACGATGAGCGACCATCAGATCGACAACCTCATGGCCGCGGTTACGGCCCTCGCCGTCCTGTTCGCCAGCGGCTGGCTCTTCCTGATCGTCATCCGGCGGCGGATGGCCGAGCGCCACGAGATCCGGCTCGCGGTGCTGGAGAAGCTCTCGAACGAGGACATGGTGCGCCTCCTCGAAACCGAGGGCGGGCGGGACTGGCTGCGCGAAGTGCTGGCCGGCCCCTCCAATCCGCGCGCCGGGATCGAGCGGGCGATGATGGTCGTCTTCGCGGGAATCGGCTGCGGCGCCGCGGCGGTGATCCTGGACGTGAAGGAGCTCGGCGTCTTCGGCCTGATCCTCCTCGCCGTGGGCACGGGGCAGCTCCTGGCCGTGCTCCTGCTGTCGCGGCAGGCCCGGAAGGCAGGCGATGAGCGTTGATCGGCCGCGACGACTTCGAGCCGTTCTACCGCGACACGGTGCCGCGGCTGGAGAGGTTCGTCGCGCGCCTGGCCGGCTCGCGCGCGGCGGCCGAGGAGATCGTGCAGGAGACCTACTACCGCTTCCTGCGCGCGAAGTTCACCGGCGGGTCGGACGAGGAGCGCCGGCGATACCTCTATCGGATCGCTCTCAACCTGTTGAAGACGCAATGGGCGCGCGAGCGCAGGCGGACCGTGGCGGAACCGCCGGAACCGATGGACCCCTCCGCCACGACCGAGGTCTCCGCCGTGCTGGAACGGATGAGCACCCGGGACCGCACCCTCCTCTGGCTCGCCTATGCCGAGGGCTACACCCATCGCGAGATGGGTGAGGCGATGGGCGTCGGCTCGGCGAGCGTGCGGGTGCTGCTGTCGCGCGCCCGCAAGCGCTTCCTCGATCTCATGAAGGGGAGACGATGAACGACGACGAGGCGATCGGCGCGTTGAGGGCGGAATTGGATCGGGAGGTCATCCTGTCGCGTGCGAACCCGGACGAGATCTGGGTGCGCGCCCGGGTCGCCGAGATCCTGGAAGGCGACCGCCCGGCTCTGCGGGCTTTGAGCCTGGTGCAGCTCCTCACTCTCGACGCGATCGTGGCCGTGCTGGCCTGGGTGCTCCTCGATCCGGTCGTGCCGCTCTTCGGCCTCGGCCTGTCGAAGGCCCTCGTCGCCGCCCTCGCCACGTCCGTGGCGCATGCGGCGGCGACTCTGGGCGGCGTGCTCTCGTCGAGTTGAAAAAGGGAGCCGCCCGCGTTGCCGTCTCTGCAAGAAGGCCGGGCCTTCGGCCCAATTTCTTCAGGATGCCGGCGAGACGCCAGCGGTCCCAGGGAAATGCGCCGGGGCTCATGACGACCACGATGATTTGATTTTCGCGATCAATCCGAAGAGGGGGAGGCGCGCGCCTCCCCCTCTTCAACAGGATGGGATCATCCAGTGTAAGATCTTGGACCGAGAGGCGACTGAGATGACCATTGAAGTGACGGTACCCGACGACGTCTTCACCACCCTCCGGAAAAGCCCGACCGAGGTGGCCCGCGATCTCCGCATAGCGGCCGCCGTGGAGTGGTACGCCGAGGGTCTCGTATCGCAGGGCAGGGCCTCTGAGCTCGCAGGCGTGAGCCGTCCCGAATTCCTGGACGAGTTGGCCAAGCGCAAGGTGCCGGTCATCCAGATGACCGTCGAGGATCTGATGGCGGAGCTTGGGAGCTTGCGCGCGGGTGACTAAACAGCTCGCTGTCAACTGCTCCCCTCTCATCCTTCTCGGCCGCATCTCCCGTCTCGATCTTCTCCCTGCCCTGGCAGAGCGGGTGGTGGTCCCAAGCGCTGTAATCGGGGAGTTGAAGTCCAAGGACCACGAGGACTGGCTCGCTCAGACGGTCTCTTCCCATCCAGGCATCGAGGTCGTGGATGCCCCGTCTCCGACCGCAGAGATCCAGCGTTGGCGGCTGGGCGAAGGAGAAACGGCCGTGCTGTCCTTCTGCCTGGCCAATCCCGGGTTCCGAGCCGTGCTCGACGATCTCCGGGGCCGGCGTTGCGCGCTGGCTCTTGGAGTGCCCATCTTCGGCACTCTCGGCGTCATCGTCGAAGCACGGCGTCGCGAGCTGATCCCGGTCGCAAGCCCACTCGTCGCCGCCATCCGGGGATTTGGCTACTATATTGAGGATCACCTCATCGAGGCTGCCCTTCGCCAAGTCGGAGAGACCTGGCCGGAGTGAGGCGAGTTGGGACCAGACGCCGGCGCTCCCAGGGAAGGCGCGCCTTGGCCAGGCTGCCTCGCTGAACGCCAAGGGAGAGGCATTGTTCACGTCGGGAGCGACGCCGACCCCGTAGCTCGGCGCATCGTCTGCGCTGATCGCCTTGATGCCCCCGCGAGGAGCTGCGCGCGGCGCCGAAAAAAAGGAGCCGCCCGCGGGGCGAGGACCGCGGGCGGCTCGTGCAGGGGGCTACTGGCTGGCGCAGTTCTCGCTTCCGACGATGCGGTAGCTGCCATTGCCGGTGAGACTGTCGGGAGCGTTGTCCGGCGTCAGCGCGGAGCCCGTGGGACCGAGCTCGACCCGCACACGGGTCAGGAAGCCCGAGAGGGTGCCGCCCGGGGAGGGATTGCCGAAGCCGCTCCGCGGGGCCACGATCCGGATGGTGCCGTCGGCGTTGAAGCCGCTCGCCGGATCGGCCGGGGTGCCGGCGACCGAGGCGTTGGCGCCGGCGCCGTAGGAGAAGCTGACCGCGCCGGTGGCCGATGTCTTCATGGCCACCCAGTAGTCGTTGCCGTTCGAGCCCTTGAAGTTGATCGGCCAGGTGGTGTTGGGCGGCACGGCGGCGAGGCTCGCCACCTTGAGGAGGAAGGTGACCTTGCCCGGTCCCGGATCGGCCGGCTCGGCCACGGAGATCTGCTCGATGTCGTGCGCCGGGACCTGGTCGGTCGCATCGCCCTTGGCATCGGTCACCACGATCGCTCCCGGCTCGGCGCAGACGTTGACCGGCGGCGGCGGACCCACCGGCGTCAGCCGGTTGTCGCAGCCCGCCTTCGCGGCGCTCTCGCCGTAGACGTTGACCGCCCGCACCTCGTAGCGCGGGTTCTTCGCCGGGCTGAAGCCATGGTCGACGAAGCTGAACGTGGTCGCAGAGACGTTGCCGATCAGCTTTTCCGACTGGCCGGTCTGCACGCGGTAGATGCGGTACTTCTTGATCGGCCGGCCGCCGTCGGCGGGCTCCAGCCAGGAGATGTGGACACTGTCGCCCTGGTACTCGGCCACGGCCTGAGGCTCGGCCGGCGGGCCGGGCGGCCGGTCGAAGGCGGCGAACAGTCCCCTGCCCCCCTTGAGCCGCGCGACCGAGGCCAGCGCTCCCTGGGTGTTGATCGGCGAATCCACGCAGGGTCCGGTGCAGCCGTCCGCGAAGGCGGCCACCGGGCGGCCCCGGCGGTCCACCTGGATGTCGTTGAAGTCGAGCAGGTTGCGGCTGCCATTGCCGCAGCCCAGGGTGCCGCCGGAGCAGATGGTGCCGCGCTGGACCGGATCGCCGGGGGTCGCGTTGACGGTCGTCCAGGTGGCGCCGCGGTCGTAGGTGGTGGCGATATAGAGGTACCAGACCGCCGGGCTGTTCGGATCGTCGCCGCTGGAGTTGGGGGTGGAGGTGCCCAGGAAGGCGATGGCGGCGCGGTCGTCGTCGCCGGCGATCGCGGTCGGAAACGCCGTGTCCCGGACTCCGAACCTGGCTCCCAGGTCGACCGGCTGCGACCAGGTCCGACCGCGGTCGAGCGAGACCGCCGCCATGGCCCGGCCGTCGCCGTTGGCGAAGCCGAAGTAGAGCGTGCCATGAGCGCCCACGGCCACCGCCGGGTCCCAGGTCCCGGACACGCTGCCCGGCACCGGGCGCACCTCCCAGGTCAGGCCGTTCGTCGACACCGCCACCGCCTGTTGGGTGTTGCAGCTCCTGTTGGGCACGTAGGCCGTGCCGTCCGGGGCGACCTTGATGTGGCCGTGGAGGCCGCTGCAGACCGTGCTGTTGTAGATCGGCAGCGCCGGCCCGAAGGTGAGGCCGCCGTCGGCCGAGATCGCGCATTCGGCGACCACCAGGTCCTGCGAGCAGTAGTAGACGGCGTGCGGATAGACCAGGCTGGTCAGGGGCGGCGCGAACGGGCCGCCGCCCACCGTCTGGTGGTCGACGCCCGAGTTGATGCCCGAGCCCTGGCTGGGAACCCAGCTCTCGCCGTCGTCGTCGGTGAAGGACATGAGGCTGGCTTTTCCGAGGAGCTGCGACGAGAAGGTCCGGCCGGTCGCCGGGTCGGTGAACAGGATCGGATCGAGCGAGGTGACGGCGTTCGCCGGGCTCACGTCCAGCCAGTTGCCATCCTCGCGCAGCCGCGCCGGCGAGGTGCACTCGTCGAAGCGCACCCGCAGGGTGTTGAGGCCGGAGACGTACATCACCGTGCCGCCGTTGTCCGCGATCTCGCTGTTCCAGTTCACGCCGAGGCTCGGCTCGCCCGAGGCGTGCTCCCCGGGATCGGCATGGACCGAGTACGTCGGAGACTCGGCCGAGGGGGCCGGCGAGGCGTTCTCGAGCCTCTTGAGGGCCGCGCTGCCGGAGATCGGGACCGCGCCGGCGAAGTTGACGGCCTGGATCGTGTAGGTGCCGCCGGCGGGGTTCACCAGCACGGAGATCTCATCCTGGCCCGGGGAGTTGCCCGACGTCGCGACGACCGTGCCGGCGGCGTTGTAGATCTTGAGGTCCCAGTCGTCGGCGGCGCTCACGTCGAGCACGACGTTGACCACGAACGCGTAGGCCGGCGGCACGACGGTCAGCTTGAAGTTGTCGCACAGCGGATCGGTCGGGCCGGTACAGCCCGCAGCGCCGATCGGAGCCGCGGGACCTCCTGCCCAGGTCGCCGACGGCGTCGCCTCCGACACCGTCCCCGAGGCCGGCGTCGCAGCGTGGCAGAGGGGAGCTGTGAGCAGGAGCAGTAGTGCTGCTACTCGAACGATGGCAAAAGCGGGTTGTCTCATGGAATATCCCTCCTCGGACTCAACGGTACCTGGAGAGGGGGATCGCCCGGCAGGAGGAGAGGCCCTCAGCGGGCATGGGGAAAATCCCTCAGGGACCCAAAAAAAAGAGACCGCCGGGCGGCAGAACCCGGCGGCCTGAGGAGGGTCTGGCCGCGCTACGGAACCTGCAACGTCTTCGCGATGCTGATCTCGACCTGGCCGCTGGTGATGCCCAGAGGCCTCAGCACCTGGACCGTGTAGGTCCCCGGCTTCGACACGGACGCGTCGACTCCTGAATCCGTGAACCCGTCGAGGAGCGAGCCCCCGGTTGCCACCACGAGCCCGAGCGGATCGAGCAGGCGGACGGTCATGGACTGGCTGCCCCCCTCCACGAGCACCGCGACCTCGCGGTCGTTCGCTCCGACCTGGACCTGCTTGGTGACGATCGGCCCCAGGCTCAGATCGGCCTTGCTGCTCGACGTCGTGGTGGTGTAGTCCACGGCCGAGGCATCGGCCGCGCCCGTGGCGCAGTCGAGATCGAAGCCGTCCACGTAGACCGTGCCCGTGCGGTGCACGACCTTGATCTCGTGGCTGCCCGCTCCGAGGTTGGACCAGGTCTTCGCGGCGCCGAACGCGATCGCCTGGGTCGGACCGTCGTAGGACAGGGTCTCCCGGAGCTGGCCGTCGAGGTAGATGTCGGCGGTGCCGCCCTTCTTCGACGTGCCGTAGCGGTAGGTCACCGATTCGCCCTGGAAGACGAGCCGGGCGTAAGGCGGGGGGCCGTTTTTCTTGCCGCCCGTGCGCAGGTGGTAGCCGCCGTTCGAGGCGTTGGGGTCGGTGTCGGAGAAGAAGCCGACGTACTCGATCGCCGGATCCGAGTCGTCCAGCTCCTTGCAGGACCGGCAGGGGCCCGCGAGCTTCGCATCCGTCACCTTGACGTCGTCCACGAACCAGCCGCCCTGCTCGGTGGAGCCGTCGGAGCTGAACAGGAAGCGGATGCGGATCGCCTTGCCGGCATAGGCCGAGAGCGATCCGGAGTGGCTCGACCACTGGTCGAGGAGCGAGGTGCCCGTGAACGCCGGCTGGCCGTCGGCGAAGCCGGGACCGCCGCAGGCGGGATCGCCGAGGGGACCGCCCATGACCGCCGGATAGTTCACGCTGCCCAGCTTGGTCCAGTTGGTGAAGCCGCTGTCCTCGGTGGCCACTTCGATGTAGCCGCCGTCCCAGCCGGTCTCCATGTCATAGCGCGAGCGGAAGGAGAGCGCGGAGCTCGCGCCCAGGCGGATCGTGTCGCTCTCCATGCCCAGGCAGGCGTTGCCCGGGTAGTTGCCGGCCGCGCTGGTGGCGTACTGCTTCGTGGCGTTGTTCAGCCCGGAGCCGCGGACCGACCAGCCGCGGAGCTTGACCGGCACGGTGTCGCCGGCGTCGTCCTGGAAGGTGCCCGGGGTGAGCTGGCCCGCGGGGGCCTCGGTGCGCCGCGCCAGGTTGCCCTCGGTGTTGCCGTTGGAGGCCACGGCGCGGACGATGTAGGTGTAGCGGGTGCCGCTCGCCACGCTGCGGTCGGACCAGGTCGTGCCGGCGACGCCGGTGGCGACCCGGCTGGCGGCCGAGGGGGTGAAGGCGGGGTCGGTGCTGCGGTAGACGTCGTAGGAGACCGTGGTGCCGCCGCAGCCGGCGGTCGCGGCATCCCAGTTGACGTTCAGGCGGCACTGGCCGTCGATCGCGCTCGTCACGCTCCTGACGCCGGCGAAGGCGGGCGGAGCGTCGCAGGCGCCGGTGGCGGTGATGGACTGGCAGGCCGAGGCCGCGCCGGCGCAGGAGGCGCAGCTCCCGGCCGCCGAGGCCACGCGGTAGGAGTAGGTCTGGCCGCCGACGATGCCGTCCTGGTCCACGAAGCTCGTGCCGGACGCGACGCCGACCGCCTGCTCCGGAGCCGTGGACGAGCAGCCGCCGGCCTTGCGCAGGATCTTGTAGGAGCCGGCGCCCGGGGCCGCGGTCCAGCTGACCTGGATGGCGTTGGCGCCGGCGTTCGCAAGGGTGACGCTCGCCGGAGGCGGCACCGCGGCGCCGCCGCAGGCCGAGGGGGTCACGGTCACGCAGTTGGAGACCTGGCCGTAGCAGGAGGCGTTCTGCCCCACCGGCTGGATGCTGTAGTAGTAGGTCACGTCCGGGGCGACCTGGCTGTCCTCGAAGTAGGTGCGGGAGCCGCCGGCCGTGCCGATCGGGGTGAAGCCGAAGCCGCAGCCCAGCGTATTGCGCAGAACGCGGTACTGCGTGGTGCCCGGGGAAGAGGTCCAGGTGAGCTGGACCGGCGCGCTGGAGCCGCAGGTGCCCACGGTGGAGGCGGCGATCGGGGCGGGACAGCCCGAGCCCTGGTTGGTGGGATCGGCGGCCGCGCCGCAGGCGATGCCATGCAGGTCGAAGGCCGAGAAGAGGATGTCGGCGTGCGGCGTGCCGTCCGCCAGGTTGCCGTTGTCGTCGTCGACGAAGCGGTAGCTGGAGTACCAGTCGGTGACGGTGCAGCCGTTCGTCGTCCCCTCGGGGAAGGCGCCGGTGGCCGAGTAGCCGGACACCGCGATGTCGCGGGTCAGGTACCAGAGGCGGTCCATGTACTGCCAGCCCGAGACCTCGGTGGGTCCGGCCGGCTGGGCGTAGACGTTGCCGCCGAACTCCGACGAGATGAGCTGCTTGGCGAGGTCCCAGTTGGCCTGCGAGGCGATCTGCGACTCGCAGTGGCAGCCGTGGTTGAGCGGGCCGGCGCAACCGTCGTCCTCGGGCGGGCCGCAGCTATAGAAATTGGAGATGCCGTCGGCCCCGCCCGCGGGCGCGGTGTCGATCATGTGGTTCCAGCGCGCCGGAGTGCCCGCGTCGGCGGGATTGGCCGGCGGGTTGAGGCCGGAGCGCGAGCCGTTGGGCGAGTCCGGATCGGCCGCCGCGGCGCAGTCGGCGCCGGTGCCCACATGGCAGAGCCGGGTGTAGTCGAGCTCGCGCACGCCGGTGCAGAGGCGCGACTTGCTGTCGCCGTAGCCGGCGGTGTTGCCCCACGGGTCGCCCAGCAGATCGGGAAGCCGGAAGCCGGAGCCGAAGCAGGCCTCCTGGCCCTGGAGCAGGGCGAAGGTGTCGCCCATGGCCTCGCCGGTGGCGTTCTCGGGCGCGTTGCCCGTGCCGTCGTGCTGGTCCAGGCCGTGCCCGAACTCGTGCAGGCCCACCACCGGGACCTCGCCCGTGTTGTTGCAGCCCAGCCCGGGGGTCAGGCGCATGAAGACGAACAGGTTCTCCCCGCCCGCCCAGAAGGCGTTGCAGGCCGGCGGCACGTTGGTGGCCACGTTCGGCACCACGTCGGTGCCATCGACGCCCTTGAGCCACTCGTTGTGCGGCAGGTAGTACCGCGACTTCTCGTTGATCAGGTTCAGGTGGTAATACATGGTCCGCGCCGAGTGCGTGTCGCCGGGGCCGCCGGTCAGGAGGCCGCTGTTCGGCTCGGACTCCCGGTGGGCCGGGAAGCAGTCGGTGTTGACGTTGGCGAGCGGATCGGAGGTCCCCAGGTCGGGGTTGGCCGGCGAGAGGCCGGTACCGGCGATCGGGCCGCAGACGTCGACGAAGTTGAAGTACTTGCCCTGGAGCGTGGTCGTGGCCGAGACCGCTCCGGCCGGCCAGGTGAAGGCGCCGGCCGGGTTGGTGTAGCAGCCGTTGCCCGAGCAGGACCCGCCGACGAACTCGAGCTTCGCGTTGGGCAGGGTCACCGGCAGCTCCTCGGCGGTGCCGGGCACGCAGTTGGCGGGATCGGTGCAGTTGGCCTCGGTCAGCGCCGAGGCCTTGAGCACGGACACGTAATCGTTGGCATCGAGGAAGCGCACGATCTCACCCGTGCGGGCGTCGACCAGCGCGAGCCAGGTGCCGAGCGAGCCGGCGCGGGTGAACAGGAACTGGTAGACCAGGGCCGGCTGCCAGCCGGCGCCGATCGGGCCGGTGTAGCCCACCTCGTCGGCCGTGCCGCGCAGCACCCAGGAGAGCGCGCCGTCCTGCAGGAACTGGTCATCCGGCAGCAGCCCGCCCAGGAACTGTCCCAGGTTCGTCTTGGCTTGCGCCGCCGTGAGCGCGGGAGCGGCCGCGGCGATCGGTACCGATCGGTTGACGCCGAACTGCACCAGGTTGCCGTGGGAGACCCGGAAGACGACGAACGAGCCCTCGACCGGGACGCCATCGATCACCTGGTTGAAGGCGACGTTCCAGAACTGGCCGCGGTCGCCGAAGCGGCGGGTGGAGCGGGTGTCGAGGACGAGCTGCGAGGCCGGCACCTGGAAGAGGTTCGGGTACTCGGAGATGAGCGCCCGGGCCTTGGCTTCCAGGGCGGCGGCCGTGGTGTTGGCGGAAGCCCAGGGGATGCCCTGCCCTTCGACGAGAGCCACGGCGCCGGAGCGCCGGTCGATCCAGAACGACCAAGCAGGTCCGGAGGCAGGTCCGGCGGCGGAGCGGAACGCCGAGACGTCGGCGAGCGTGGCCGCGCTCAGCTCGCCCTGGACCAGGGAGAGCTCGCGCGGGGCCGGCGTCGCCACGAAGCCGGCGGGAGCCACCACCAGCCCGTGCAACGGCTCCGGCTGGGGCACGACCGCGGCATGGGCAGCGGGGACGCAGATCAGAAGCAGTAGTGCTGCTACCAGAATGTCGAACGCAAGGGACCGTCTCATGGGAATCCTCCTCCTGTCCGCAGCAGGCTATCCCCGGGGGAGGAGGGGACGGCAGGAGGAGAGTCCCTCAAAAAGCGTGAGGGAAATCCCTCATCCGATCAGACGGTGGCGGGCGGCATAGCGGACCAGCTCGGCGGTGTTGTGCACGCCGAGCTTCTCCATGAGGCGGTAGCGGTGGTTGTCGGCGGTCTTGACGCTGATGCCGAGGGCGCGGGCGACCTCCTTGGTGGTCTTGCCGTCGATCACCAGGTGGAAGACCTCGCGCTCGCGGGGGGAGAGCCCGCCGTAGGGATCGCCGGACGCGCGCTCCGGATGCTGGTACTGCTCGGCGAGCACCCGCGCCGCCTGCGGGCCGAAGTAGCCCTGGCCGGCGCGCAGCGCGCGCACCGCGGCCAGGAGCTCGGAGACCGCGCTGTCCTTGATCAGGTAGCCGGAGGCGCCGGCGCGCACGATGGGCAGCACGTACTCCTGCTCCTCGTGCGCGGTGAGCACGAGCACGCGGGTCTGCGGCAGGGCCTCGTGGATGCGCCGCACGGCTTCGAGGCCCGACAGGCGCGGCATGGAGAGGTCGAGGATCGCCACCTCCGGGCGCGTCGCCTGCGCCTTCTCCACCGCTTCGAGCCCGTCCGCCGCCTCGGCCACCACCTCGCACTCCCCGCTCTCGACCAGCAGCTTCACCAGCCCCTGGCGCACGATGGTGTGGTCGTCCGCGACCAGCACGCGCACCTTCCCCGATATCTGCCCCATCATGGCGCCTCCAGCAGGGGCACGGCGGCCGAGACGACGGTCCCCTGCCCCGCCTCGGAGGCGAGCTCCAGGCGTCCGCCGAAGAGCTCGACCCGGTCGCGCATGCCGCGCAGCCCTGAGCCGGAAGCCGCCTCGTGCCCCACGAGGGTGGCGTCGGCGTCGAACCCCTGCCCGCGGTCGGCGATGCGCAGATGGAGGACCCCCGGAGCGCGGGAGACGTCGACTGACGCGCGGTCCGCGCCGGCATGGCGGAGCACGTTGGTCAGCGCCTCCTGCACGATGCGGAAGACCAGGGTCTCGAGCTCCGGATCGAGGCGGGCCTCCAGGCCGTCGAGGGTGAGCTCGACGCGCAGGCCGGTGCGCTGCTCCAGGGTGCGGGCGAGCCAGGAGAGCGCGGCCGGCAATCCGAGGTCGTCCAGGACGGGCGGCCGGAGCAGGCGCGAGAGCTCGCGGGTCTCGTTCAGAGCGAGGCGCGCCGTCTCGACCGCGTCCCCGAGCCCGGAACCGAGCTCGCGGGAGTCCCCCTCGCCGAGCTTCTGCTGCAGCCGCTCGAGCTGATGGGTCAGCGCGGTCAGGGTCTGGCCGAGCCCGTCGTGCAGCTCGCGCGCGAGCCGGCGGCGCTCGTCCTCCTGCACCTTCCAGACCGCCTTGGCGAGGCCGCGGAAGCGGCGCTCCCCCTCGATGAGCTGCGCGAAGAGCCGCTCGTTCTCGCTCGTGATGTGGCGCACGCGGTCCACGATCTCGTGCATCGGGTCCGCCGGGGCTGCCGGCGCGCCCGGATTCTCAGCCCTTGTTGGCGGCCGCCCGCCCGACTTCGATCCGGTCTCCAAGGCCCTGTACCTCCGCCAGACGATGAAAGGACTCCCGCTGAGCGGGCGCAAGGCCGCGGCCCACCCGGGCGATCTCCGCCACGGCCCGGTCGCGCTCGGCCGCGGCCTCGTCGCGCTGCCCCCGGCGCTCCAGGACCTGCGCCTGCAGCAGGTGCAGGCGCCAGGCTGCGGACCAGCCGCCGCAGGCTTCCGCCAGCTCCAGGCCCGCCCGCGCCGCTTCGCCGGCCCGGGTGAGATCGCCGGCGGCGCCCGCAGCGAGCGCCGTCCGCGCCACGGCCTCGGCGGCGCGCAGCCGCAGGCGGGCGTTGCCGAGCGAGTCGGCCTGGGCGCGCAGCTTCTCCAGCTCGGCGAGCGCGGCTCCGCCGGCCTGGGCCGCCGAGAGCCGCGTGTCGAGCAGCTCGACGACGCCGTGGCTCGCCTCGGCATCGGCGAGCGCACGGCGCAGCACCGCCCGCGCCGCAGGTCGATCGCCGCGCAGCAGGTGCAGCTCCCCCTGCAGCCGTTCGAGCTCGGCCTGCTGCTCGCGGTTCCGGTCCTGGCTCAGCAGCTGCGCGGCCTTTTGCAGGCGGTCGCCGGCGGCCTTCTCCATTCCCAGCTCGATCTCGACCTCGGCCGCGGCCAGGGTGAACTCGGCGAGGCCGCGGCGGTCGTCGAGCTCGCGCAGCACGCCGAGCGCCTCCTCGTACGAGGCGAGCGCGGCCGAGGGGCGGCCCTGGTATTGCGCCAGCCGTCCGAGGTGGCCGAGCGAGGCGGCGGTCGTCTCCTTCATGCCGAGCTCGCGGCTGCTGCCCAGAGCGGTCAGGAAGGACTTGACGGCCTCGTCCCAATCGCCGCGCGCGAGCTCCAGGAGACCCAGGTTCTGCGTCGCCAGCACGACGCCGCCCGGGTCGCCGCTCTTGCGCGCCAGCTCGAGGCCCTGCCGCAAGTAGACCATGGCGTCGTCGTAGCGCCCCAGCAGGTAGCAGGTGTAGCCGACATTGCCGAAGCTCTCGGCGAAGGCGAGGTCGTTGCCCAGGTCGCGGCGCACGCGCAGGGCGCGCTGGTAGTGGCCGAGCGCCTCCTCGTAGCTGCCGCGCTCCTCGGCCAGCACGCCGAGCTCGTTGTAGAGGTCGGCGATGCCGGGCCGGTCGCCCAGGCGCTCGAGGATCGCCAGCGCCTCCCCGAGCTTGCGCCCGGCCGCCGCGTGCTCGCCGCGGACGGTGTGCAGGGTCGCGAGGTTGCGCAGGGTGATCGCGTAGCCGCGCTCGTCGCCGATGCGCTTCCGGATGGCCGCCGCCTGCTCGTAGCTCTCCGTGGCCCGCTGCACCTCGCCGAGCTCGCGCCAGGCCACGCCGAAGGCGTTGAGCACGTCGGCCCTCCCCTCCTCGCTGCCGAGCTGGTTCTGCACCACGAGCGCGTGCACCAGGTACTCGTCGATCGCGCGGCGGGCGTTGCCGGCTTGGATCGAATACTTGCCGAGGAGATACCAGGCGCGCGGGTGATGGGGCGCGAGGCGCACCACGGGCTGGAGGGTGGCGATCGCGCGGTCGAGGCTCCCCTGCTCGCCGTAGGCCTCCGCGAGCTCCACCCGCGCCTCGGTGTCGCCGGGATAGCGCTCGACCAGGCGGGCGAGGATCTCCTGGGCCTTCTCCGGCTTGCCGAGCAGGCGCGCCGCGATCGCCCGGGCCTCGTAGGCGCTGCGGCTCTCGCCCGGCCCCAGGCTCGCCACCGCGCGCCGGGCCGCCTCCCGGGCCGCCTCGCGCCGGCCGAGCAGCTCCCGGGCGCGGGCGAGCTGCACCCAGGCCGCGCTGAACCGCGGATCGCTCGCCACCGCCCGCTCCAGGTCCGCCACCGCCGCCAGGGCGTCGCCGCGCCGCAGGCTCGCCGAGCCGGTGGCCAGCGCGGCGAGAGCGGCCGGCGACCGGCTGACCGCGGATCCGCCGGAGATCGGCGGCGCGGCGAGCCGCTCGCGCAGCACCGTTCCGAGCCCGTCGACGAGCCGGAAGGCGTCGTCCGGCTCCGACTCGGCGTGGAGCGATTGGGCCGGCAGGTCCGGCAGGTCCGCCGACACCAGCGACAGGTCGATCCGCAGGCGTCCGCCCGCGGCCCGCACCCGGCCGCTGACGAGCCGGTCCGCGTCGAGCAGCCGGGCCAGGCGCCGCGCCTCGGCGTCCGGCAGCGGACCCGGCGCGAGCTTGAGGCCCTCCAGGGTGCCGAAGACCGTGGCGCTGTCCAGCACCCGCAGGCCCGGACCCTCGGCGAGCGAGGTGGCGAGCATCTCCGGCACGCCGGAGGCGACCCAGGCGAGGTCGGCGCGGCCGGTCTCGTCCGCGAGAGGGAGGAGCGCCACGGCATGGCGCGGCGGCGCCGCCACGGCGGCTGCCGGCTGCGGCAGGGGATCGCGCCGGACCAGCCGCCCGGCGAGCGTCCAGCCGAGCCCGAGGAGAGTGAGAACGACGATCGCCGCCAGCACGGCCACCGCCGGCCGGCGCCAGGCGCGCGGCTCGCCGGCCTGGAGACGACCGAGGTCGGCCAGAGCTTCCTGCGCGCTCGGGTAGCGCTTCGCCGGATCGCGCTGCAGCAGCCGGCCGAGCACGGCATCGAGATGGCGCGGCACCTGGACCCGCGTCGGGCGCCGGTGCGGCGTCGCGCCGGTGAGCCGCTGCGCGAGCACCTCCGCCGAGGAGCCGCCCGCGAAGGGCAGCTCGCCGGTCAGCATCTCGAAGAGCACGATCCCCAGCGCGTAGAGGTCGGACCGCCCGTCCACGTCGTCGCCGCGCGCCTGCTCCGGAGACAGGTAGTCGAGCGTGCCCACGACCGCGCCGGGCAGCGTCGCCCCGGAGGCGGCCAGCGAGCGGGCGACCCCGAAGTCGCCGATCGCGGCCCGGCCGGATTCGTCGACGAGGACGTTGGCCGGCTTCAGGTCGCGATGGACCACTCCCGCCTCGTGCGCGGCCGCGAGCGCCGCGGCGATCTGCCGGGCGATGGCGACCGCGCGCTCGGGGGCCAGGTGCCCCTCGTCGGCGAGGATCTCGGCGAGCGAGCGGCCGGGCACGAAGTCCATGGTCAGGAACAGGAGATCGCCGTCGCTGCCGAGGTCGTGGATGCGGACGACGTTGGGATGGCTGACCTGCCGGGCGAGCACCAGCTCCTGCTTGAAGCGCTCCAGGCGCCTTCCATCCTGCGCCAGGTCGGACCGCAGGACCTTCACCGCGACCGGCAGGCCGAGCTCCTCGTCCTCGGCCTTGTAGACCATGCCCATGCCGCCGACGCCCACCAGCTCCAGGATCCGGTAGCGCCCGGCGAGCCGCGATCCCGACGCGAGCCGCCGGACCGAATCGTCGGCCGTGCGGGTCGGTCTCATGACACGAGAGACCCCGCCCATCTCTCCGGATGGAACGAGGCCGGCCGGGCCACGTGCAGCGAGCGCTCCAGGACGCCCGAGACCTCGCCGGCGAGCCGGGCGCGCAGCCCCGGATCCGCTCCCGGAGCCTCCGCGATCCGGTGCGCCAGCCCCTTGAGCTCCTGGTCGAGGCGCGCCACCGCGATCGCGAGGCCGGCCTGGGAGGACAGGGCCTCCAGGATCTCCAGGTCGAGCTCGGTGAACGCCGCTCCCGGCTTGCGGCTGTCGGCATACATCACGCCGATCAGCCGGTCGAGGGCGTGCACGGGCACGCAGAGCAGGGCGCGGATGCCGGTCGCGATGACGCTCGCGCGTTCTCCGAGCTCGGCGTCCGAACGGGCATCCGCGCTCACCACGGGTCCCCCGGTGTCCAGGACGCGCTGCACGGCCCCGAGGCTGCCGCCGAACTCCTCCGCCTCGAAGTCCTCCCGGGACAGCCCGGCGTGCGCCGCCACCTCGAGCTCGCCGTCCGCGCCCGCCAGGAGAAGAAAACCGCGCTCCGCGTTCGTCAGCTGGAGCATCGAGGCGACCACCCGCGGCAGCAGCTCGGCGAGGCCCATCCCGGGCGTCAGGCCGCGGTGCAGCTCCAGCGAGGTCGTCACGCGCCGCAGCCGCTCCTCGTCGATCCTGTCGACCGGACCCTCGAAGCGCTCGAAGCACGCGACCAGACCGCCGAAGCTGATCCAGCACCGCTCCTTCAAGGCCCCCTGCGCGAGCGGCATGCCGTCGACGAACAGGCCGTTCTTGCTGCCCAGGTCGGCGGCCGACCACCCGGAGCCGTCGCAGGAGAGGCGAGCGTGGCGCCGGGAGACGCGGTCGTCGTCGAGCACCACGTCGCAATCGGGATCGCGGCCGACGACCGTCTCCCGGTCCTCCGCCAGGAGGAGCACCCGGGCCGGCCGGGACGGGAAATGCACGGTCAGGCGCGCCGGCATGATCCTCCCGCTAGCGGCTGAGGCTGAAGCGCAGCGTCATGGCACCGGCCCGCAGGTAGCCGGCCACGTTGTCCAGGTCGCGGGCCGAGCGCCAGACCTCCGGGATGTCGGTGCCGCTGTGCTCCTCGACCAGCTCGATGAAGTCGCCGATCTCCTGGATCGCGTCGTTTTTGGCCCCGGCGGTGTACGCAGCGCGGGCGTCCTCCAGGAGCTCCTCCAGATCGTCGTAGACCGAGCCGGGCATGTCGCCCTCGTACGCGTCCAGCAGCTCCTCCAGCCGGTCGAACTTGAGACCGATCACCTGCGCCAGCGCCCTCGTGTCGGAGACGATGAGGAACTCCGAGAAGCCGCCCGTCGTGCCGCGGGCCCGGTAGCTGCCGGCGCCGATCTCGGCGGTGATGTCCTTGAAGGCCCCGTTGAGCGGCGCAGAGAACAGCCGCAGGGGAGTGTTGGCGGTGTACTGGAGGTTGTGGGTATGGACCTCGAGCGTCGCGAGGCCGTGGAACGACAGCGCGCCCGTCGCCGGCGGCTCGATGCGCAGGAGCAGCGGCAGCGCCGGCACGACCGAGCTCGGGAGGCGGGCGAGGAGAGCCGGATTCGTGGGGCTGATCAGCTGGACCGAGAGCCCGAGGCCGGAGAGGCTGAGCCCCTCCACCTCCTCGAAGCTCAAGGTCAGGTCCACGCTCGTGCCGCCCGGCACCGAGACGGTGACGCTGAGCGAGCTCCCGCTGATCGTGGGCGTGCCGACGGTCTGACCGGCGGCAGGCAGGGCTGCACACAGGACCATCAGGACCAGAAGGGCGGGAAGGCTCCTCATGTTCTCACCTCCAAAGCGATCGTAAATCCAGCCCGACAGCGCCGGCCTCCATGGGTTCTGGTGCTGAGGGGTGCAAAGATCATACCGCAGGACCCCGGCTCGGCCAAGCCGGACGCCCTGTCCGTCAGCAGTTGCTTGACAGTCTCGCGTCCCGTGCCTTAGCCTGCCTCCAAAGCGATAGGGAGGTGCCGTTTTGAAAGCTGAGAAGGCGCTTCCGCTGGCCCCGCCGGCGGCCTCGGACCGCCCCCATTGGACGAACGCGGTGCCGTTCCTCCTCGTCCATGTGGCCTGCCTCGGAGTCTTCCTGGTGCCGTTCGAGGGCTGGTACGTGGGGCTCGCGGCGGGCCTCTACTACGTGCGCATGTTTGGCGTCACGGCCGGGTACCACCGCTACTTCTCGCACCGCACGTTCAAGACCAGCCGGGTCTTCCAATTCCTGCTCGCGTGGCTCGCCATGTCGAGCGGCGAAAAGGGGGTGCTCTGGTGGGCGGCCCACCATCGCCGGCACCACCGGGAGGCGGATCAGCCGGCGGACGTCCACTCCCCCGTGCAGGAGAGCTTCTGGTGGGCGCACGTGGGCTGGCTCCTCGCGCCGGCCAACAACGCGACCGACTTCGACCGCGTCGCGGATCTCGCGCGCTACCCGGAGCTGCGCTGGCTCGACCGGTGGCACATGCTGCCGGCGTTCACGCTCGCCGCCGGCCTGTACCTCTGGGGCGGCCTGCCGGTGCTGATGTGGGGGTTCTTCGTCTCCACCATCCTGCTCTGGCACGGCACGTTCACGATCAACTCGCTGGCGCACATGTTCGGCAGCCGCCGCTACCCGACGCGGGACGACAGCCGCAACAACTGGCTCCTCGCCATCCTCACCCTCGGCGAGGGCTGGCACAACAATCATCACTTCTACAAGGGGTCCGCCAACCAGGGGTTCTTCTGGTGGGAGCTCGACCCGACCTTCTACGCGCTCAAGGTGCTCTCCTGGCTGGGCCTGGTCTGGGACGTGCGCACGCCGCCGCGGCACGTGCTGGAGGGCCAGGCGTCCTGAGGCGGTCAGGGTAGAGGGCCGGTCTTCCGCAGCCGATCGAGCTCCGCTCGGAGGCGGACGACCTCCTGCTCGGCCTCTCGGCGCAGGTTCTCCACTTCCTGCCGGGTCAGAAGGGGCCGGCCCGAGGGGTGCTCGAACATCCGCACGCGATTGCCGTCCGGAGAGACCTGGAACCAGAGGCCGGTCGTTTCAGACAGGAGGCGGCCCTCCTCGTCGGGCTCGATCGGCTGATATCCGGAGGGACCCAGCCGGTAGCCGAGGAGGCGGAAGCGGCGGTCGCGGAGCTCGGAGTCGACGATCAGGTACTCCGGGATTCCAACGCGCCGGTAGAGGGCTACCTTGTCCTCCAGGTCGGTCTTGCGGATGCGGGAGGACAGGGGCGAAACCACCTCGATGACCAGGCAGGGGAGGACACCCTCCCTCGCAACATTGAAGCTCACCCGGTCGGCCTCCTTGTCGCGCACACCCCGGATCACCGAGACGTCGGGTGAAGGCTGCGACAGGCCCCGGCCGAAGCGGTGCTTGAGGTCAAAGGTGACCAGCACGTCCGGGACCGGCAGGAAGAAGTCGTCCAGCAGATCGGCGATCTGGCGTGCGGTATCGCCATGGCGTCTCCCTTGGGTCATGTGGTCGCCGATTCGAGGATTCAGGAACAGCTCGGGAGTCAGGGGCATCTCCACCAGCTCCATCCTGCCGCCGGGACCTTCGACCCAACGCTGCAAGGTGATGCCCGGCTCCTCCTCGTCGAGGAGCTCGGATTCCATCGGCTTGCGGACAGGCTCAGCCATGGCTTCGAGTATAGCCAGTCTCCCGAGATCCGTCAAAGATATCGCGGAGGAGCGACAAAGGGAAGAGGAAGATGCGAGAAGGCGGCACTCCGGCGCGGCCTGCTGACGGCCGGTCAGCCGCCGGTCTGGCTGACGGCCCGGCAGTCCGCCAGGGTCGAGTCCACGCCCTTGAAGGTAAAGACCTCGCCGCTGGCTCCCGCTCCATCCAGGGTCTTCCCGGGCGCTCCGACTCCGAGGTCGACGATGCCGTCGCCGTTGAAGTCCACGGCGGCGAGCGCGGCTCCGAACCGGTCGTCGAGCTCACCGGTGTCGAGGCCAGCCTGATCGAGGCCCTTCCAGGCCGCGGGCCCGGAGGCGCCGCCGCGGAAGAGGAGCACAGAGCCGGACTTCGGGCCGGTGCCGGGAGCCTTGCCCGGAGCGCCCACGGCGAGGTCGGCTCTGCCGTCCCCGTCCAGGTCGCCGGCCGCGAGCGCCTGGCCGAAGCGGTCGTCGAGCTCGTTGCTGTCGAGCCCGGCCTGATCGAGGCCTTTCCAGGGGGTCAGCCCGTTCTCGCCGCCCAGGAAGGCGAAGACGTAGCCCGATTTCGGCGACGCGTCCGGCGTCTCACCGGGCGCGCCGACGGCGAGGTCGTCGGCGAAGCCGTCCTTGAACACGGTGACGTCGAGCCGCTGATCGACGAAGGCCGGCTCCGGTCCGGCGGCGGCCAGGGCGTCGGTCTCGGAGGTCCATGTCAGCTAGGCCAGGACCACTCCGGGCTCGGTCTCGCTGCACGAAGTCTCGCACCGGATCTGAACCGACGAGGGGAGCTCCTCGATCTGCGCTTCGGGGATGTCGGGCGGCGTGGCCGGAGGCGGCGGGTCCTGCGCCGCGGCGCCGCGCGCGAGAGCCAGGGCTACGCCCAGGGCTGCCGCGGTTTCCTTGAGCATGGCTGTCACCTCCGACAGGAAGAGACGGCCATGCCGGCCGGATTACGGGTCAGTCCTTCTTCATCTTGGCGAGCACCGCGTAGTCGGGGTTGAAGACGATCGCCTTGGGCCTGCCGTCGAGGCTCAGCTCGAAGCTCTCCTCGGGCTCGTCCACCGTCACGACGCGCTCGACGGAGGTGCCGTCCGCCATCTCGATGCGCACCGGAACCGGCATGCGGAAGCCCGCGGGCACGTCGGTCTGGCGGACGTGCAGGGTGGCCGCGTTGCCGTTCAGCGTGTAGCTCCAGCGGTACGTGGGGACCTCGGCGCGCTCTACCCACTGCTCGAAGAACCAGGACCAGTCGCCCGGCGCGCGGCGGGCCACGGCGGCGGCGAGGTCGGAGGTCGAGGCCACGCCGCCCTGATGGGTATGCAGGAAGTCGCGCAGCACGTCGACGAGGGCGCCGTCGCTCCCCGTGGCCTCGCGCAGCAGGCCGCGCAGCATGTGGAGCACGAGCGCGCCCTTGCCGTAGACGAGCGACGAGTAGGCGGATGGCACCTCGCCCGTGTTCGCCCGCCAGCCGTGGCCGATCGGCCCGACGCGGTCGCCCCAGGCGCGGTTCGCGAGGTTCACCTCGGCGCGGGAGAACTTGCTGAAGCCGCTCTTGATCGAGCCGTTCTGCTCGTCGTGGTAGGCGCGCAGGATCTCCTGGAAGAGCTTCGGACCGTCCGGCACCGTGTCGGCCACGAACATCATGGCCGAGTACTCCGCGAGCGCCTCCCCCAGCCAGGCGTCGCGGTAGGTGGCGGCGCCCAGGCGATGCCCCCACCACTGGTGCGCCGTCTCGTGGGCGCGGAACAGCTCGGCGATGCCGGGTCCGAGCAGGTCGAACGTCTGCTCGCCGAGATGGATGAAGCCGTCGAACGCCTGGCCGTGCCGGGCCGCGATGCTGGTCACGTAGATCGGGTCCGGCGGCAGCGGCGAATCGAGCAGCTTCTGGAAATACGCGAGGCTCTCCGCCACGTCCTGCCCCACGTCCGCGAACCGCGCGCGGCGGCTCACCTCGACCTTGGAGCCGAAGCAGATGACCTCGGGCACCCCATCGAGCTTGACGTGCTCCTCATGGAACTTCTCGGCGAAGGAGAAGGTGACCATCTTGACCGGATGATCGATCACCCACACGCCGTGGCTCTTGCCCTCGGGAGATTCCGAAGTCTCTTCGCGGCGGCCCATGGAGCGGATCTCGTACTTCTTGCGCGCCGTGAGGTCGAGCCGGGCGGTGTGCGGATCGGTGAGGAAGGTCTCGTCCTCCTCTCCTTCCGGGTACCAGACCCGGCTGTGGACATAGTTGGTGAGGTCGATCTCGTACTCGAAATCGAGCCGCCGCGGCTCTCCCGGCACGATGGGACGGTTCAGCAGCACGACCAGGGAGTCGTCATAGACCCGGTTGTCGATGATCCCCCGCCGCCCGCCGATGTGGTCCCGGATGAACGGCGCGGGCTGCCCGTCCTCAGTGACCGCGGTCACCTTCGCGAAGGGATGGAGATAGAGCTGCACCGCCTGCGCGCCCGCCTGGCTGCCGTTGAACCGGAGGCCTACCTGGAAGCGCCCCTTGAAGAAGTCCTTGTCCCGGCCGGGCTCGGTCAGGTCGGCGGTGATGTCGGCGTGCTCGACGTCGACCGCCAATGCGTGGCGGTGCGCCGGCCTGCCCCGCGGGTCGCGGTCGGCGGGGCGGTCGAGGCTCAGCCAGATCTCC
>Ga0268265_10000877_pt1 | contig 28171 bp, 33 predicted proteins | sample KBSSwiS52_FD_190355 | JGI IMG/M metagenome (GOLD analysis project Ga0268265, IMG submission 190355) | Switchgrass rhizosphere microbial communities from Kellogg Biological Station, Michigan, USA - KBS Switchgrass S5-2 (SPAdes) (version 2) | ecosystem: Host-associated > Plants > Roots >...
TTCGATTTACGCCAACGTCCTGGTGGTCGTCGAAATTACCTTGGGCATCCTGTTCTTCGCGCTCGTCACCGGCATCGTATTCGCGCGCTTCTCGCGACCCACCGCCCGCTTCCTGTTCTCGGAAGTGGCCGTGGTGCAACCCGTCGACGGCGTCCCGACCCTGATGTTCCGCACGGCCAACCTGCGGCACAATTTCATCTTCGAGGCGCGAGCCACCGTCTCCGCCCTGATGGACGAAAGGGTCGAAGGGACGGTAATGCGGCGATTCCGCGATCTGACGCTCGTCCGTGGCGCCAACCCGGTCTTTGCGCTGACCTGGATGATCATGCACCCGATCGACGAGTCGAGCCCGCTCGCCGATTGGCGACCGGGCGGCGAGCCACCGGCTCACTCGGAAATCGTGGTCGTGCTTTCGGGAACCGATGAACGGTCGGGCCAGTCGATCCATGGTCGCTGGGCCTATACGCCGTCCGACGTCCGCTGGGATGCGCGGTTCGTCGACATCCTTGGCCAAGCGGACGACGGAACGCGGACCATCGACTACCGGCGCTTCCACGAGACCGAAGACCTGCCTGCGCTTTAGTCATCAAACGGCGGTCAAGATTTCGCCTCGCCGTCACAGTCGATGGTTAGTCGGGCGGAATGATGGACGAAAACTCGCTCGACTATTTCCGCCGGCGCGAACTCGCGGAACGCGCGGCCGCCAAACGGGCCGCAAGCAGCAACGCCCGACGGGTGCACCAGGAAATGGCGCAGTGCTATGCGGCGATGCTCGACAGCGTCAAGTCGCGGAGCGAAGCGCGCGGCTGACTATCTCATCGAGCATGGCGCCCGTCGGGAAACCGGCGCCGACCCAGTCTTGCTCGATGCGGCGTAGGGTTCGGGCAACCACCGGGCCTTCGGGTAATCCGGCCTTGATCAGGTCGCCACCCTTCACCGGAAGCCGCGGCGGCTTCCAGGTCGCGATCGCCGTCGCCTCGGCAGACAGTCCCGCGAGCAACAGCCGGTCGACAGCGCACTCCGTCCCGATGCGATAAGCCAGCGCCTGCGGGTCGTGGAACTGCTCGACAATTGCGGCACAGCCGAGCCGCTTCCGCGCCTTGTTCGACAGCTTCAGCCGCGAGGCAATGCCATCGGCAACCTCCGGGTCCCAAGGCAGGAGTGCGGCGAAGCGCCGGAGCGGGTCGGGCGCAATGCCGGCCTGTCGCTCCGCCGAGATGAGATTGCGGAGGTCGAGCAGCCGGGCCGGCTCAATCTCCGGGAGCACCGGCCTCAAGATGCCGCGGCCAAGCATGATTTCCAACGTCGCCGACGGGTCCTCGACCGCAAGCAGCTTCAACAATTCGTCGGCGATCCGCTCGCGCGACAAAGCCATGAGGTCGTTGGCGCGCGCGGCGCAGGCGTCGAGCGCGGCCCCGTCCAACTCGCCGGAGCCGAACCGCGCGTGAAAGCGGAAGAAACGCAGGATGCGCAGATGATCCTCGGCAATCCGCGCCAGGGGATCGCCAATGAATCGGATGTGCCGCGTTTCCAGATCTCCGAGACCGCCGAAATAATCGAAAATCTCACCCGTCACGGGGTCTGCCGACAGCGCGTTGATGGTGAAATCGCGCCGCGCTGCGTCTTCCTGCCAGTCCTCGGTGAAGGCGACGGTGGCGCGACGGCCGTCGGTCGAGACATCGCGCCGCAAGGTCGTGATCTCGGCGACCTGGCCCCGGCTGACGGCGGTGATCGTGCCATGATCGATGCCCGTGGGGATGGCCTTGATCTTGGTCGTCCCCAGCCGCTCCATCACCGCATATGGGTTGAGCCGAGTGGCGAGGTCGACATCGGCGTGCGGGATGCCGAGCAATTCGTCGCGGACGGTCCCGCCGACAAAGCGAATCAACCCGTCACGCGCGCCGAGCACGTCGAGGAGGTCGCGGATGCCGGGCTGGTCCCACCATCTGGCGGCGTCGAGCTTCACGGCCATTGCAGCCGCCGCGCCAGATTGACGATCATCGCCGCGGTTGCCCCCCAGATCCGCCGTTCGTTCCACACGATCTCGTAATAGTGGCGCTCGCGGCCCTGGAACAAGGCGCTCCGCCGTTGCTGATGCGACGGGTCGAGGAGGAAGGCGAGCGGGACCTCGAACCAGTCGGCCACCTCATGCTCGTGGGGCTCGAGCGGGAGGTCCGGTGGAATGACGCCGATCACCGGGGTCACGAGATAACTCGTGACCGTCCGGTAAGGCGGGATCGTTCCGACCACCTCAACGCACGCCGGATCGAGCAGGATTTCCTCCTGCGCCTCGCGCAGCGCGGCGGCCAGCGCATCTTCGCCCGGATCGATTCGCCCGCCGGGGAATGCAACCTGTCCGGCGTGGGTCCGCAGATGCTCGCGCCGGACGGTCAAGATGACTCCGGGTTCAGGCCGCTCAGTGACCGCGACGAGCACCGCGGCAGGAGTCCCGGAGCCCACATCATGTTCCACCATGTCGCCGGTCAGGAGATCGGCGGCGGTTGCGGCCCCAAGCGCGTCGCGAAGGCGGTCGGCAAGGCTCACGCGCGCGCATCCAACGGAAAGAAGGCGCCGTCACTCCAGATGCCGGGCGGATCGTGTTCCTCCCCAAGCGCAAGCTCGGCGAGCTCATAATAAACCGAACGCGCCAGCTCGGCTTCGAGACCATGGCGGACGAAGACTCGCGGCGAAGGGCCGTGCTCGGTCTCCATGACGGTCAGCGGATGGTCCGGGCCGAGGATGATGGCGTCGCCGCTATCGAGGTGGAAGGCAATTCGCCGTTGCTCGCCATCGCCCTCACTGGTCATTTCGATCGCCCGGAAGGCGGTCGCCTCGACGTCGATCTCAAGCTTTTCGACTGGCGTCACGAGCATGTGGCGCCCGTCGGCCTCGCGCCGAAGCACCGTTGCGAACAGCCTGACCATTGCCGGCCGGCGGATCGGCGTGCCTTCATGATACCAGGTGCCGTCGCGCGCGATCCGCATGCCCGAGTGGCCGCAGTGCTCCGGGTTCCAGCGGTCGACCGGTGGCAGGCGATGTTCGTCGATGAGCTTTTGTAGCTCGGCGAGGCTCAGCCCCTGCAGATCGATCGGTGGCCGGTTCTCGGGCATCCTCACGTCATTGGATTGCTTCGCGGCATCGCTCAAGGCAGGAGTGCGCCCAATGAGCGCAGCGCCCACCCGAACCGCGATCGTCACCGGCGCCGGCAAGCGCGTCGGTGAGGCGATCGCTCGGGCGCTGCTCGCTGACGGCTGGTCGGTCATCGCGCATGTTCATCATGACTCTGATGACGTTCCCGAAGGGGCAGTGAAGGCCGTCGCGGACTTGTCGCGGCCTGATTGTGCCGCGCAGATCTTCGCCGCCGCCGCCGGCCTGCCGCCGGTTTCGCTGCTCATCAACAACGCGTCGCGGTTCGCGTGGGACGGGTTTGGCGACTTCGACGGCAGCGAACTGGACGCGCACAACGCGGTCAATGTCCGGGCGCCCGCCCTGCTGATCGAGCGCTTTTCGCAGGATCACCGAAGCGGCGATGCCCTGGTCGTGAACCTGATCGATGCGAAGCTCGCCGCGCCCAATCCCGACTATCTTAGTTACACCTTGTCGAAGGCCGGACTCGCGGCGCTGACCGACCTTGCGGCGCGCGCGCTAGCGCCCAGTGGCATTCGGGTGAACGGTATTGCGCCGGCGCTGATGCTGCGTTCAAGCGGGCAGAGCGAGGAGAATTACCAAGCGATGCATGCCAACAATCCGTTGCGCCGCGGGGTCGAGCCGGACGACGTCATTGGCGCAATCCGATACCTGATCGGCGCGCGCTGCGTGACCGGCCAAGTGCTGGTGATCGATTCGGGACAGCGGTTTCTCGGCCTTGACCGCGACGTCCAATTCCTGGGGGACAAATGAGCGAACCGAAACTCACCGGCCTGATCCCCCAGCGCCTCAAGATCCGTTCCGCGCGAATCCTGCTCGAATCGCTCGAAGTCGACGCGGACATTGGCTTTCACGATTTCGAGGTTGGCACGCCGCAGCGGCTGCTGGTCTCGATCGAAGTCTGGCTCGAGGATGCGGCAACGCCGGCTAACGACGACCCGGCACACGCATGGAACTACGACTTCCTGCGATCCGAAGTGGTCGAGATCGCGTCGCGGCAACGGTATAATCTGCAGGAGACTCTCGCCCGAGCAATCTTCGAGAGCATCGCGGCCTTCCGCGGCGTCAGCGACGTTCGGGTGCGCCTGTCGAAACCGGACGTCTATGCCGACGCCGCGGGTGTCGGGGTCGAGGTGGCCTCATTCAACGGGGCATGGCCGAATAGTTAACATCGGTCGCGGCCGACTCGACTTTCAGGCCTTCCGCCTGTGGAACAAATCCGTTGCGCGACCTTTGACGCAAGGATAATGAGGCCCGCTTGGGGCTGATGATATGTTGATACATCAGCGTCTTTTACCTGCGGGCCGGGCGTCGCGGAGAACGCCCAGTCTGGCCGTGGTTCCCACGGTGTGCCGAGGAGAAGTGCCGCTTAATGTCATACGCCCAAAAGAAGGAGCTTAGCGGAAACCGGACGCTTGCGATCATCCTGGTCGTCGGGCTCCAGTTCGCTCTTGGCTACGCGATCGTTACCGGCCTTGCCTATAACGTGATCAAGAAGACGATGCAGGACCTCAAGACCTTCGACGTGGAGGAGGAGCCGCCGCCACCCGAGCAGCCGCCGCCACCACCGAAGGACATGCCGAAGGTCCCGCCGCCGCCGACGATGCCGCCATCGATCGTGCAAATGCAGGCGCCTCCGCCACCGATCCAGATGCAGGTTGCGCCAAGCCCGCCGCCGATTCCGCCAGTGTCCATCGCGCCACCGGCGCCTCCGGCCCCGCCGGCACCGCGAAAAGTCGATGCCGCGCGCGCCAAGGGTGACGTCCGCCTGTTGTTCAGCAACGACGATTATCCCCCCTCGGCGCAGTCCGCGAATGCGGAAGGTACGGCACAGGCATCGCTCACCATTGGCCCAGATGGCCGCGTGGTCGGCTGTAGCCTTGTCCGCTCCACCGGCAACGGCGCCTTGGACTCGGCAACCTGCAATATCTTGAAGCGCCGCGCCAAGTTTACGCCTGCTCATGACAGCACCGGCGCCGCGACCACGGATACTTACACGACGCCGCCGATCACGTGGCGCCTCGCCGACGAATAGCTTCAACTTTCAGACCGCTTTCAGAAGGAACAAATCGAAATGCAAGCCACCCCTCCCGCCGCCGCTCCTGCTGCTGCAGCACCAGAAGCCAATCCTTACGGCCTGATCCCCGCGCTCAAGCAGGGCGGCATCATCGCGATCTCGGTGTTCGCGATCCTGGTGCTGATGTCGGTGTTCTCGTTCTACATCCTGTTCACCAAGCTGATGCAGCAACAGAAGATCATCGCTCAGGGCCGCAAGGTCCGCGGCAGCTTCTGGAATTCGCCGAACCTGCGCGAAGCCGCGACCAAGCTCGAAGCGAAGAGCGCTTATCGCGCGATCGTCGACGATGCCCTGCTAGCGCAAGAGCAGCACGGCAAGCTGACCGACCCGATCGACCAGCACGACTGGATGGCCAACAGCCTGGCGCGCAGCCAGGGCGCGATCAGCGCCCGTCTCGGTGAAGGCCTCGCCTTCCTCGCGACGGTCGGCTCGACCGCTCCGTTCATCGGTCTGTTCGGCACCGTCGTTGGCATCTACCGCGCGCTGATCCGCATCGGCGCGTCGGGCCAGGCCTCGATCGACGCGGTCGCCGGCCCGGTCGGTGAAGCGCTGATCATGACCGCGCTCGGCCTCGTCGTCGCGGTTCCGGCCGTGCTCGCCTACAACTGGCTGGTCCGCCGCAATAAGTCGATCATGGAAGACCTTGCGGCCTTTACGAACGACCTTCACGGCTACCTGATGTCGAACGGCGCGGTGAAGCCGCGCATGGGTGGAGCGCCGAAGGCCGCTGCCCAGGCTCGCACGGGCGCGCCGTCCGAGCCGGTCCGGACCCCGACCCCGGCCCAGTAATCGAACGGGGGGCCTGGCTCACCGCCAGGCCCTCGCTGGATCGACGTAGAAGAGAGACAAGCAGTCCATGGCAGGACAAGTTTTAGAATCAGAAGAAGAATCGATCTCCGACATCAACGTCGTTCCGCTGACCGACGTGATGCTCGTGCTCCTGATCGTCTTCCTGATCACCACGCAGGTCATCAAGCAGGCCGTGCCGATCAAACTGCCCAACGTTCGCTACGAGCCGACGGTGACCAAGCCCGAGAACGTGTCGCTGACCGTCCGTAACGGGCCCGGCGGGACGTGCGAGGTCTATTGGGGCGTCCAAAAGATCAACCAGCAGGACCTTCTGAAACGCGCGGTCACCAAGCTCGAGAACCTGATCAAGCAGGTTGGCGGCGTCCAGAACGTCAACGAAGAGAATATGCCCGAAGCGCATATCCGCGGCGACGTAAACACGCAGTATAAGTGCATCGGCGCCGCCATCATCACCATGCAGCAGGCTGGGTTCCAGCGTGTCGGCTTCATTTCCGAGCCGCCGCCGCTGGCCGGCTTCCGCGCCGAATAGGAGTAGCTCGCCATGTCAATGCAGACCACCGGCGATAATGATTCCGGCGAGCCTATGATCGACATGAACGTGACGCCGCTGATCGACGTCATGCTCGTGTTGCTGATCATGTTCATCATCACCATCCCGATCCAGACTCACGCCGTGAAGCTGGACTTGCCGGTGAACCAGAACAACCAGCCGCCGCCGCCGATCGACACCGTCAAGAACAAGGTCGTCGTCTCGTCCGACGGCAAGATCCTGTGGAACGGCGCTCCGGTCAGCCAGGAGCAACTGCGCCAGTATCTGGACATCACGCAGCAGATGAACCCGATCCCGGAGCTTCACCTGCAGCCTGACGCGACCGCCCGATATGAGCTGGTCGATGAGGTGCTCGCGATCACCAAACGCGCGCACGTGTCCAAGATGGGCTTCGTCGGCAACGAATATTATATGAGCGTCTTCTAAGCGGCCCAGCCGCGAAGAGGCGAGGGCGGTTCCCTAGCGGGAGCCGCCCTTTTTCTTTGGGTTGTACCGGCATGCGTAATGATGTATCATTACGACGAGGAGAACGTCATGGCCGTCGCATTCTCCGTTGCGGATCAGCAGCCGATCATCGACCTCAATACGACGCCCTTGATCGACGTCATGCTCGTCCTCCTCATCATGTTCATCATCACCATCCCGATCCAGACCCATGCCGTGAAGCTGGATGTACCCACTTGCGCCAGCTGCCCGGCGCCAAATGGCGTGAAGAACGTAGTCGTGATCGCCCGCACCGGCGCGATCCTGTGGAACGGCACCAACGTCGGCGAGGACGGGCTTCGCTATGAGCTGTCGCTGACCGCGCGGATGCGCCCGGCGCCCGAACTTCACCTGCGGCCCGACGCCCAGGCGCGCTACGAGATCGTCGACAAGGTGCTCGCGGATATCAAGCGCTCGGGCGTCACCAAGTTCGGCTTCGTCGGCAACGAGGCTTACGCCGCCCGCTAGGGGGCGTGGGGGCACTGGCGCTTGCCAAAGCGCCATGCCATTGCTCGCGGCGATGACCGATGCCCGCCGCTTTGCCGTCGTGATCCTTGCCGCCGGACAGGGCACGCGCATGCGCTCCGACACGCACAAGGTGCTCCACCCGATCGCCAATCGGCCGCTGCTGCTGCACCTGCTTGACCGGGTCGATACAGCCGGCGCCGACAAGCGCGTGGTGGTGGTCGGCAAGGATCGCGAGCAGGTCGAGGCAGCGCTTGCCGGGCGCGACGTCACCACCGCCGTGCAGGCTCAGCAGAAGGGCACCGGGCACGCGGTGCAACAGGCCGAGGGTGCGCTCGCGGGCTACGACGAGCCAGTGCTGATCCTCTACGGCGACGCGCCGTTCGTCGAACCGGAGACGCTCGGCCGGATGATCGATCGGCTCGATGGCGATGGCGGGCCGGGGGTTGTCGTGCTCGCTTTCCGCCCGGCGGATCCGCTTAAATATGGCCGCATCATCCTCGGCGACGGCGACCGCATCGCCAAGATGGTCGAATATAAGGATGCGACCGAGGACGAACGTACCGTGACCCTGTGCAATAGCGGGGTGATGGCGGTGCGTTCGGGCGACCTGTTTCGCTGGCTGGGTCAGGTCGGCAACGACAATGCCGCCGGCGAATATTATCTGCCCGACATCGTTAAGGTCGCCGCCGGCGAGGGACGCGACGCGGTCGTGATCGAAGGCGATCCGTACGAGGCCGCGGGGGTCAACAGCCGCGCCGAGCTCGCCCACCTCGAGCTCGAATGGCAGCGCCGCCGGCGCGAGCAGGTGCTCGACGAGGGCGCGACGCTGATCGACCCCGAAAGCGTGTGGTTCGCCTACGATACCAAGCTCGGCCGCGACGTGACGGTCGAACCGCATGTCGTGTTCGGGCCGGGCGTCGAGGTCGCCGATGGCGCGACGATCCACGCCTTCAGCCACATCGAAGGCGCGATCATCGGCATTAAGGCCAGCATCGGGCCATTCGCCCGCATTCGCCCCGGGAGCCGGCTTGCCGAGCGGAGCAAGGTTGGCAATTTCGTCGAGTTGAAGAAGGCCGAGCTGGGCGTGGGCGCCAAGGTCAATCACTTGTCGTACGTCGGCGACGCAACGGTCGGGGCCAAGGCCAACATTGGCGCCGGGACGATCACCTGTAATTATGACGGGTTCGGCAAGTATCAGACGGTGATCGGGGCGGGTGCGTTCATCGGCTCGAACAGCGCGCTGGTAGCGCCGGTGAGCGTCGGCCAAGGCGCGATCGTCGGCGCTGGATCGGTCATCACCAAGGACGTCGCCGCGGACAGCCTCGCGGTGGAACGCAGCGAGCAGAAGGGCATCGCCGGCTGGGCCAAGCGCTTCCGTGAGCGCATGACCCGCAAGCCCGCGGAGTGACGGCGCTTATTTAAACTTGCGCAGGAACGCCGTCAGCTTGGCGAAATAAGCCGGCTGGTCGTCATACATCGCCATGTGTCCACCATTGGTGGCGGCGAGCTCGCCATGCGGCAGTTCCTTCGCCATCCGCGCCATATAGGCCGGATCCATCGTGTCATATTTGCCGGAGATGACGAGCGTCGGCGTCTGGATGCGTTTCAGGTCGGCGAAGCGATCCCAGTTCACCAGGCGGCCGCTAGCGCCCATCTCGCTTGGACCCTGCATCAGCACATAGAGGTGGCGATTGATCTTACCGAAGGCGCGGTTGACGCCGTCGGGCCATTGGTCGGCCGGGCGGCGGAGAATGTGCTGCTGATACCAATTGGGCATGAGCAGCTCCATGTAACGCGGCGTCTCGGTCGTTCCCCCCGCTTCCATCTCCAGGATTTCCTTGAGCACAGCCTGGTTCATCTGCGGCTCGAGGACGCCCTTGGCATAGGCGTTATAGGCCGGGATCGAGGCCATCATGTTGGAGATTACGAGGCATTTGAGCTGGTCCTGGTGCGCCAGCGCATATTCCATCGCCAGCATGCCGCCCCAGCTGTGGCCGAGCAGGCAGAAATTATCCTTGGTCCCGCCGATCGCCTGGCGCACCTGGTCGACTTCCGACACGAACCGCGGGAGCGTCCACAAGTCGTCGTCCTTGGGCGCGTCGCTATTCCCTGAGCCGAGCTGGTCGTAATAATAATATTCGACGCCTTCCTTCGGCAGGAAGCTGTCGAAGGCCTCGAAATATTCGTGGGTCGCGCCGGGTCCGCCGTGCAGCAGCAAAAGCTTCAGGTGCGGGTTGTTGCCGGTGCGCTTGATCCAGACATTGAATTTGCCTTTGGGCGTCGAGATCGGCACCAGGCGCGCCCCGCCGCTCCAGGCGTCGGCACGGCTGCTGTTATCATAGTAGGATGCGGGCGGCCCATCGCGGCTCGCCGCCGCCGGCTGAGACCGATCGCAACCGGCCGTCATCAGCAAGCCGGCGCTTGCAGCAATCCATAATGTGCGCGACATCGCCCCCTCCTTCGCCCGTGCTGCATAGCGTCGGGCAGGGTGGCGTTCAAAGGAGCAGTTCAGCGAATGTGCGGAATCGTCGGAATAGTTGGGAAAACGGACGTCGCGCAGCGGCTCTATGATGGCCTCAAGCGGCTGGAATATCGCGGCTATGACTCGGCCGGCATCTGCACCATCGATAACGGCCAGCTCATCCGCCGCCGCGCCGAGGGCAAGCTCGACAATCTCGCGCGTGAACTCGCCGCCAATCCGCTGCACGGCGTTACCGGCATCGCCCATACGCGCTGGGCGACGCATGGCGCGCCGACGGTCGGCAACGCCCACCCGCACATCGTCGGCCCGGTTGCGCTGGTCCACAACGGCATCATCGAGAATTTCAAACCGCTCCGCGACGAATTGATCGCCGAAGGGCGGACGTTCGAAAGCGAGACCGACACCGAGGTCGTTGGCCACCTGGTCGCGCGTGAGGTCGAGGGCGGCGCGAGCCCGCAGGACGCGGTCGCCGCGGTCCTGCCGCGGCTCCACGGCGCCTTCGCCATCGCCTTCCTGTTCCGCGACCATCCCGACTTGATCATCGGCGCGCGGATGGGGGCGCCGCTCACCGTCGGGTACGGCGATGGCGAAAATTACCTCGGATCGGACGCGCTTGCGGTCGCCCCGTGGACGCAGCGCATCGCTTATCTCGACGAAGGCGACTGGGCGGTCATCCGCCGCGACTCGCTCGAGATTTACGATCGGGACAACGAACCGGCGACCCGCGAGATCGTCGAGTCCGGTGCTTCCTCGGCCGCGGTCGAGAAGGGCAATTACGCGCATTACATGCAGAAGGAGATTTTCGAGCAGCCGATCGTGGTTGCCCAGACTCTCCAGACCTACGTCCGGCCGTTCGAAGGCGAGGTCGCGTTGCCGGTTGCCGATGCCGACCTCGAGAACGTCAGTCGCCTGACCATCGTCGCCTGCGGCACCAGTTATTACGCCGGGCTCGTCGCCAAATATTGGGTCGAGCAATTTGCCCGCGTGCCGGTCGACATCGATGTTGCGTCGGAGTTTCGCTACCGCAACCCGATCCTCGAGCCGGGCGGGATGGCACTGTTCATTTCGCAATCGGGCGAGACGGCGGACACGCTTGCCGCGCTGCGCCATGCGCGCGCCCAACAGCAGCGCATCGCGGTGGTCGTGAATGTGCCGACCAGCTCGATGGCCCGCGAGGCGGACCTGCTCCTGCCGACCCACGCCGGGCCGGAGATTGGCGTCGCTTCGACCAAGGCGTTTACGTGCCAGCTGGCGGTGCTCGCCGCGCTCGCCGCCAACCTCGCGCGCGCCAACGGCCACCTGACCCGCGACGAGGAACAGGATATCGTCGCCCACCTCCAGGAAGCGCCGGCTGCGATCAACCACGCGCTCGACCACGACGACGACATTGCGGCGATGGCGCATCTCGTCGCCCCGGCGCGCGACGTGCTCTATCTCGGCCGCGGTCCGGACTATCCGATGGCCCTCGAAGGCGCGCTGAAGCTCAAGGAAATCAGCTATATCCACGCCGAGGGCTATGCCGCGGGCGAGATGAAGCACGGGCCGATCGCGCTGATCGACGACGAGGTGCCGGTGATCGTGCTGGCGCCGTCGGGACCGTTGTTCGACAAGACCGTTAGCAACATGCAGGAAGTCCGCGCGCGCGGCGGCAAGATCGTGCTGATCAGCGACGCCGCCGGCATCGCCCAGGCGGGTGAGGGCTGCATGGCGACCATCGAAATGCCCGAGGTCCACCCGCTGATCGCGCCTTTGGTCTACGCCGTGCCGGTGCAGTTGCTCGCCTACCATGTCGCGGTGCTCAAAGGCACCGACGTCGACCAGCCGCGCAACCTCGCAAAGAGCGTCACGGTCGAGTGATCGACCTCGCGATCGTCGGTGGCGGGGCTGCCGGGATCGCGGCGGCCCGTGAGGCGCGGGAGCGCGGCCTGACGGCAATCGTCCTCGAAGCGTCCGACCGGATCGGCGGGCGGGCGCATACGATCGACTGGCAGGGGCATCAGCTCGATCTCGGCGCGACTTGGATTCACTCAGCCGCGCGCAATCCTTTGGCGCGGCTGGCCGAGGAAGGCGTCGCGGTCGACAAGTCGCCGATGTCGTGGCGTCAGCAGTACAAGGACCTCGGTTACTCGCCGGAGCAGCAGGCGGCGTCCTGGGCGGCGCTGGACGCATTCATGGCCCGCCTTAGAGCAGGGCCGAGCGACGATCGCGCCAGCAATGCGCTCGAGCCCGGCAATGAGTGGAACGGCTTCCTCGAAGCCATGAATGGCTATCTCAACGGGACCAGCCTGGCGAAGACGTCGGCGGCGGACTTCGTTGCCTTCTGGGATGGGTCGGAGAGCCACAATTGGCGGCTGCCTGGGGGTTATGGGTCGCTGGTTGCCGGATTGGCTGACGGGCTGGACGTCCGAGCGGGGAGCAGGGTCGACCGGCTCGACTGGTCGGCGCGGGGCGTGCGCCTGCATTCTGGTCAAGGCGTCGTTGAAGCGCGCAAGGCGGTCATCGCCATCCCGACCGAGATGCTGGCGGCAGGCACGATCTCGTTCACGCCCGCAGTCGACGCCCATCTGCACGCGGCAGCTCACCTGCCGCTGGGCACAGTCGAGAAGCTCTTCCTGCGCCTCAAGGATCCCGACAGCGCGCCGGACAATGTGCATCTGGCCGGGAACCCGCATTCGGCCGAGAGCGGCAGTTACATGCTGCGGCCGATGGGAATGCCCGTCGTCGAATGCTTCTACGGCGGCGATTGGCTGATGGGGCTTGGCGCCGACGATCTCGCCGCACGAGCGCGCGACGAACTCGGGCATTTGCTCGGCCTCGATTTCGCACGTCAGCTGGAGCCCATAATCTACTCGGATTGGCAGCGGCACCCGTTCATCTGCGGATCGTACAGCTATGCGGTGCCAGGCCAGCATGGCGCGCGCGCAGCGCTGCGAGCGCCCGTCGACGGGCCGATCGCGTTCGCCGGCGAGGCCTTGTCGGATGACGATTATGCGACGGTCCACGCGGCCTGGGCGAGCGGGATTGCGGCGGTCGAACAACTATTCCAGCGATCAACCTGAAGTTCGCTGTCGCCGCCGATCGCCCAGATCAAGCTTCCAGGGAATCGGGCATGATATGGCTTTCGTCGAGGCCATGTATCCGCTTTGGAGAGACTTGTTTCCGAACCGCGAGACGCCGAAGCGAAGCCGTGCGTTCGCCCGAAATCGACATCCCTGGCGACGCCCTCGATGTGTCCCTTGATACCGTCCGCGCGGTGATCCGGGCGCGGCGATTGCGCGGCCGCTATTTCTCCGAGGAACTCTTCGCCGATCCGGCGTGGGACATGCTGCTCGACCTGCTGCAGGCGGAGATATCGCGACTGCGGGTGCCGGTTTCGAGCCTGTGCATTGCTGCCGCGGTTCCGGCGACGACCGCGCTTCGCTGGCTCAAGACCATGGTGCAGGAAGGCCTGTTCCTGCGCCGCGCCGACCCGCATGACGGCCGCCGGGTCTTCGTCGAGCTGGCGCCGCAGACCAGTCACGCCCTGCGGCGGTATTTCAACGACGGCGGTCGAGTCGCCGTAATGTAGGCCGCCTTGCGACGTGCGCTCGCGCGTGGCACGAGCGCCCGCAGGGCGGTTAGCTCAGTTGGTAGAGCATCTCGTTTACACCGAGAGGGTCGGCGGTTCGAGCCCGTCACCGCCCACCAGCCGACCATAGCATTTGGACGACTGTCGATCTTGCGCTAGCACATGGTGCTGGGGGAGGCCGAAACATGGCCGATGCGCGAACGATTTCGCTTCGTCAGGTTAGCGCGGTGGCGTTGGGCAACGCCCTCGAATTTTTCGACTTCCTTTCCTACGCTTTCTTCGCCGTTTACATTGGCCGCGCCTTCTTCCCGTCGGCTGACAGCACCGCGAGCCTGCTTGCTTCGCTTGCAACCTTCGGAGCCGGCTTCCTTACCCGGCCGATTGGCGCGATCGTGCTCGGGCGGCTCGGCGACCGGATAGGGCGCAAGCCGACGATGATCTTCTCGTTCGCGACCATGGGCGTCGCGATGCTTGGGATTGCGCTGACGCCGTCCTACGGCACGATTGGAATCGCCGCACCGATCCTGGTCATCCTGTTCCGGTTGATCCAGGGCTTCGCGCTGGGCGGTGAGGTTGGCTCCAGCACCTCGTTCCTGGTCGAAGCGGCCCCGGTGGACCGGCGGGGACTTTACGTTTCCCTGCAGAAGGTTGGTCAGGATGCCGCGTTCCTGGTTGCCGGGCTGATCGGTTTTGGCTTGTCGTCCTTCCTGACCGATGCCGAACTGAGCAGCTGGGGCTGGCGGGTCGTGTTCATCGTCGGCGCGCTCACCGTTCCCCTTGGCTTGATCCTCCGTCGTTCGCTGCCCGAAACGCTCGAGGAATCGGACGGCGATGCGCCGCCTGTGCCAGCCAAATCTTATCTCCGGCTGGCCGTGCTCGCGACGCTCATTCTCGCGCCGCTCAGTGTGTCGACCTACCTGCTCAGTTATCTCACGACCTACGCAATCCAGACTCTGCAGATGCCGGCGACGCTCGCGTTCGGCGCGCCGATCGCGCTTGGGATTTGTGGCATTTTGTTCGATCCTGTGGGCGGCTGGCTATCGGACCGGATCGGACGCAAGCCGGTGATGATCGTGCCATGGGCCCTGCTGCTTCTGACCGTCGTTCCGGCGTTCTACGCGCTCGAACATTATCGGACGGCTGGTGCGCTCTGGCTGCTCGCCGGCGCGTTGCAAATCCTGACGACCGCGGCAGTGACCTCGGCCATCGTCCTGCTCACGGAGTCGCTGCCCAAGAGCGTTCGGTGCGGCGGGGTCGCGATCGTCTATGCTTTGGCCGTGTCGATCTTCGGCGGCTCTTCCCAATTCATCGTCACGTGGCTGATGGACGTCACCGGCAATGCGCTCGCGCCGGCGTGGTACCTGCTCGCGACAGGGCTCGTCGGGCTAGTCGCAATGATCCTCGTTCACGAAAGCCTGCCAGGAAAAGCAAAGCTCGCCACGCTCCAACCCGCCTAAATCAAAGGCTCCGCACCAGCTTGCGCGCGACGCCCAACCACGCGGGGTTGGCCACGATCTGCTGACGACCGCCAGCCTCGAGCGGCAGGATCTGAAGCTTCTCCTCGTCGCGGTTGATCAGGCGGCCGAACAGGAAGCGGCCGGCAGGGCGGGGGACGAGCACGTCACGGTTTAGCGCCTGGCCATAGTCCGCCGGCGCGAGCGCTTTGCACCAGACCTCATCGCCCGTTCGATAATCGCCGACGCTCGCGGAAATGAGGATCGCGATATCGCCATTCTCGACGCGCGGCGGGACGACGATTGCTGCGCGTTTCGGCGCTGCGGTGCCACCTTGCCCGACCATCGCAGCGACCCTTAGCTCCGCCGAGTCTCCGCCTTCGACCAGATCCTGCGCTTCGACGCCAAGCGCGGCGGCGATCCGGTTAAGCCAACCTACGGAGACGGTTCGCATGCCGGTCTCGAGGCGGCCGATGGTCTGAGGAGTCGTGGGCGGGTCGCACTTCTGCGCGACGTCGTCGAGCGTCATGCCGCGCGCGCGGCGCACCTCGCGTATCCGCGTAATCATCGCCATCCCCAATATAACCAATCCGGTTTCTATGCTGTCCTACAAGCTTGCCCATATGGCAAGTGGGTTTCGACTCGGGCGAGCAGGAGAGAGGTATGGATCAACCGAAAGTCCGTTTGTTGAGCGAGCATGCGATTAGCGGAGAGGTGCGCGCGTCCCGTCGCCTTGGCCAACCAACGCGTTCCGGCCGGTCCGTGACGGTAAACCTTGCCGAATCGCCCCTCGGCTGGCTGCTCTCCCGTGGCTTCGTCACCTCGCGTCAGTTCGAGGCAGGAGAACGGCTGCGTGCCGATTGGGAGCGCGCGGGTTTGTCGCCGAGGGTCACGATGGCGTGGGATTCGGCGCCGGTGGCGCGGGGTCGCGGCGGGGCTCCGCCGAGCTCTGACCCAAGTGGCACACAACTCGATGCCCGTGATCGTTTCAGTGCCGCGATCGCCGTTGCGGGTCCGGGGCTGGGGGATATCCTGTGGCGCGTCGTCTGCTCCGGCGACGGCATGCGCGAGGCGGAAACCGCGCTGGGATGGCCGGCGCGTGCGGGCAAGCTGGTGCTCACCTTCGCGCTTGACCGGATCGCCGACTTTTACCGCATCTCGGGAGCGGCTAGAGCCACCGCCTCAACAAAGGACAGCTCCCCATGATCCTCTATGGCTCCTCCCTGTCGCCCTACGTTCGCAAGGTACTGGCCTTTGCCGGCGAGAAGGGCATCTCGCTGGACCTCCAACCGACGGGATTTCCTGACCATTCGCCGGAATTCGTCGAGGCGAGTCCGTTTCGCCGGATGCCGGCCCTGCGCGACGGCGACTTCACCCTCGCGGATTCCAGCGCGATCATCCATTACCTCGAAGCGAAGGTCCCATCGCCGATCCTTATTCCGAGCGATGCCGAGGCCCGGGGGAGGACCATCTGGTTCGAGGAATTCGCCGATACGATCCTCGTGTCGTGCGGTGCGAAAATCTTCTTCAACCTGATCGTCGCGCCGCGCTTCCTCGGCCGGCCTGGCGACGAAGAGGCGGCACGGCAGGCGGAGCTCAACGACCTCCCGCCTATCCTCGACTATCTGGAAAAGACGGTGCCCGGCGACAACGGCTATCTTGTGGGCGACAGAGTGACGCTGGCGGACATCGCCGTTGCCTGCCCATTCGCGAACTTCCGTCATACCAAGACAAAAGTCTGTCCCGAGCGCTATCCGCGCACCGTCGCCTACGTCGACTGCATGCTCGCGCGACCCAGCTTTGCCCCGTGGATCGAGCGCGAGACAGCGATGCTGGAGCGCGAGCCGGCATAATGAGGGCGCCGCGCCCCGATTTGGAACGCGGCGCCGATCGATATTCAGGCTGGAGGCCGCGCCGTTCCGTGTGGCGGATGCGCGTTGCGACGAACCGCTGGCCGCAATGAAAAAGGCCGCCGACCCGGGCGGGGTCAACGGCCTTTCTTCATTTGATGCGAGGCGGTTAGGCCTGTTCGCTATCGCCTTCGGCAGCAGCTTCGGCGGGCTCCTCGGCGGCAGCTTCGGCGGGCTCCTCGGTGGCCTCGGCGGCCGGAGCCTCGGCAACTGCCTCTGCTTCGGCCGGAGCAGCATCTTCGGCGGCCTGACCTTCGTCAGCAGCCAGTTCTTCGGCTGCCGCAGGCGCGGCGTCCTGTTCGAACATCTGCTGCAGGACATCGATGCCCTGCGCCTGAAGATCGGCTTCCTCGGGCGACCGCGCGACGTTGACCTTGACCGTCACCGCGACCTCTGGGTGGAGCGCGATCTTCACCTCGTGCAGGCCAATTGCCTTGATCGGGCGGTCGAGCACGACCTGGCTCTTGGCAACCTTCGCGCCAACGCCTTCCAGCGCTTCCGCGATGTCGCGGGCGCTGACCGACCCATAGAGATGGCCGACGTTCGACGCCTGACGGATCAGCTGGACGCTCTTACCGTCGACGCCCTTGGACGCGACCTCGGCCTCGTCGCGCTTGGCGGCATTGTCGGCTTCGATCTGGGTGCGCTGGGTTTCGAAAAGCTTGCGGTTGGCGTCGTTGGCGCGGAGCGCCTTCTTGCGCGGCAGCAGGTAATTGCGGGCGAAGCCGTTCTTGACCTTCACCACGTCGCCGATGGTGCCGAGCTTTTCGACGCGCTCAAGCAGGATAACTTCCATGTCCTGAGCTCCTTATTTCACGATGTAGGGAAGCAGGCCGAGGTGGCGCGACCGCTTGATCGCCTTCGCCAGCTCACGCTGCTTCTTGGAGGAGACCGCGGTAATCCGCGATGGGACGATCTTGCCGCGCTCCGAGATGAAACCCTGGAGCAGGCGGACGTCCTTATAATCGATCTTGGGGGCGTCCTTGCCCGAGAACGGGCAGGACTTGCGGCGGCGGAAGAACGCGCGGGCCATTATTCAACCTCCTCTTCGCGGGGACGGAAGTTCGGGCGGTCGTCGCCGCGATCGGAACGACGCTCGCGCTCCTTGTCGCCGCGCCGCATCATCGCCGACGGGCCGGCTTCATGCTCGTCCACGCGGATGGTGAGGAAGCGGATGATGTCTTCGTTGATGTTCGACTGACGCTCGAGCTCGGCAATCGCCGGAGCGGGCGCGTCAATGTCCAGCGCGACGTAATGCGCCTTGCGGTTCTTGGCGATGCGATAGGCAATCGACCGCAAACCCCAGTTTTCGGTCTTGGCGATCTTGCCGCCATTGTCGGTGATGATCTTGCTGGCGTTTTCCGCGAGCGTATCGACCTGGGCCTGGGCCAGATCCTGACGCGCGAGGAAAACATGCTCGTAGAGCGGCATGCTTCTTCTCTCTTTTGGCCGATCGTTGACGCCGCCCACTGCGACGCCCCTCCGGCTGTCGTTCAAAAATTACAGGCGCAGCGGCAGGGCCGTGCGCCAGCGGGGCGGCCATTGCCGCAAAAGCCGCGAAATGGCAAGTGCATGGGCGACATGGCGACGCATTTGAAACCCGTTGATCCGACCCCCGACCCGCTCGATGATATCAGCCTGCCGGGTTGGCTCTACCACGACCGCGAGTTCTTCGAGGCCGAGAAAGACGCATTCCTGCGCAGCGCGCCGCAAGTGGTGTGCCACGAAAGCGAGATTGCCGAGCCGGGCGAGTGGCGCAGCCTGGAATATCTTGGCGAGAGCGTGATTGCGATCCGGGGCGACGACGGGGCGGTGCGCGCGTTCGCGAATGTGTGTCGGCACCGCGGGTCGCGGCTGGTCGACGGCACGGGCGGCTGCGCCAAGGTGCTGACCTGCCCCTACCACGCGTGGAGCTACGCTCGGGATGGTAGGCTAGTCGGCGTCATGCACCGGCACGAATATCCGGGCCTGAAGCCCGAGTTGCTTGGGCTTAAACCGGTTGCACTCGAAACCTGGCGGGGCTTCGTCTTCGTCACACTGCAGCCCGGGGCGCCTTCGGTGGCCGAGATGATGGCGCCGTACGAGGACGAAGTTGAGCGCTATCGGCTTGAGGACTTGCGGGTGATGGGCCGGGTGACGATGCGCCCGCGGCCGCTCAACTGGAAGACGATCGCCGACAATTACTCCGACCATTTGCACATTCCGGTGGGGCACCCAGGCCTGACTCGCCTGTTCGGGCGCAACTATCGAATCGAGGCGCAGCCGCATGTCGACCGGATGGAAGGCGACTTGATCGAGCAGGAATCGGCCAATCCGACCGAGCGTGCGTACCAGCGGCTGCTCCCCGTGGTCGATCATTTGCCGTCGAGCCACCAGCGCAAGTGGCTCTATTACAAGCTGTTCCCGAACGTCGCGTTCGACATTTACCCCGACCAGGTCGATTTCATGCAGTTCCTGCCGGTCAGCGCGACCGAAACCGTGATCCGGGAGATCAGCTACGCGCTGCCCGACGACCGTCGCGAGATGAAGGCCGCGCGTTACCTCAATTGGCGGATCAACCGGCGCGTCAATAGCGAGGATACCGAGCTGATCACACGGGTGCAGCTAGGCATGGAATCGCGCAGCTACGAAGCGGGACCGCTGGGGACCAGCGAGGTGTGCCTGCGGAGCTTCTCCAAGAAGCTCCGGAAACTCATCCCACAGGCGCGTCTGCCTCAGCCGCCCGCGGCGGGCTGGTCCACGGCTTCCTAATCAGGAAGATCACGCCGCCGATCACCAGCAGCAGGACCGAGAGCAAGAAGGATTCGAGGCCGGAGCCGTAGAAGGCGAACAGGACGAAGACGAGACCGATTGCGCACGCCGTCGTCGTCAGGGGCTTGCGATCCTTGATCGCCGCGGCGATCGCGGCAGCCGAATAGAGGTAGAGTACAGCGTCGGCGGCGAAGACCGAAATGAAGGCGAAGAGCTGGCTCGTTCCTTTTTGCGCGTTGAGCATGAGCAGGATGCATCCGAGCGCGGCGCTGATCAGCTGGGCCGAGTAAGGGGCGTCGTAACGATTGGTCGCGGCGAATAGCCGGGGCACGTCACCGCGCAATCCCATTGAGTAGAACATCTCGCCGCAGCCGAGCAAAGCGACGTTAAGCGTGCCAAACGCGCTGATCGCAATCGCGAGGGCCGCCATCTTCGCCGCGCCTTCACCCCAATAGATGCCGATTGCATCGGGGAAGGGCGCGATGGCCTTGGCGATGGCCGAATTGGGCATGATCAGGCTCAGCGAGAGCGTTGCCACCAGATAAGCGATGGCGATCGTCGCCAAGCCAATAACCAGGGCGCGAGGCAAATTGCGCTGGGGATCGCGAATCTTCCCGACCGGCGACACCGCGAACTCGAAACCGGTGAGTGCGAACAGGCATAGCGCCGAAGCCGTAGCGACGTTGGCTAGCGTCGGCGCCGGGACGTCGATGCGCTGCAGCGGCGCGCCGCTCGCGCCCAGCATGGCCGCAATGACCACCACCGCGACTAGCGGCAGGATTTTGATCAGCACGGTGACGAAATTGAGCTCTCCCGCGGCCTTGATGCCGCGCAGATTGACGATGGTCACCACGACCATGAACACGAGCGACAAGTGAATGACGTAGGGTTCGAGGACCGGAAAGATCCGCGCCAGCGCCGCCACCGACGCGAGCGCCATCGCCGGGACGCCGATCCACGAAGAATTCCACACCATCCAGGTCACCAGGAAGCCGGCAACTGGACCGAGCTCATTCTCCACGTAGGTCTGGAGCCCACCGCCATCGGGGCTGACGATGCGCGAGGCGCAATAGGCCATGGCCATGACGCCGATGCCACTGATCAACCACCCGATCGGAACGCTTGCACCCAAGGGTGCGAGCGAGACCGGCAACAGGAACACGCCCGACCCGATGACGCCGCCGACTACCAGGCCCAGGGTTAGCCAGGGCCCAAGCAGCCGGTCTGCGCGCTTGTCGGTCATTGAACCCCCTCCAGCCTTGGCAATTCCCGTAGGTCGTCCTACTCGCCCCGACGGTTCATAGCAGGGGGACAGATGCGCGCATTCCTTTTTCCGGGGCAGGGCAGCCAGGCCGTCGGCATGGGTGTGGCGCTCGCCGAAGCGAGCCGCGCGGCGCGCGATGCCTTCGCCGAAGTCGACGAGGCGCTGGACCAGCATCTATTCCGACTGATGCGCGACGGTCCGGACGATGAGCTCAAGCTCACCGAGAATGCGCAGCCGGCGATCATGGCCCATTCGATCGCGGTGTTGCGGACCCTGGGGGTCGAGCTTCCCGACCAGGCGGACTTTGTCGCGGGCCACAGCCTCGGCGAATATTCGGCGCTGTGCGCGGCGGGCTCGTTGGACCTGACGACGACCGCCAAGCTGCTGAAGCTTCGCGGGCAGGCCATGCAGCGGGCAGTGCCGGTCGGCGTCGGTGCGATGGCGGCATTGCTCGGTGCCGATTTCGCGCTGGCGCAGAAAATCGCCGACGCCGCAGCGCAGGGTGAGGTGTGTAGCGTCGCCAACGACAACGACCCCACCCAGGTCGTCATCTCCGGTCACAAGGGCGCGATCGACCGCGCGATCGAGTTGGCCAAGGACATGGGCGCGAAGCGCGCTCTTCCGCTACCGGTCTCGGCGCCATTCCATTGCCCGCTGATGCAGCCGGCCGCCGAAGCAATGCGCGACGCACTTGGATACGTGGTCCTCGAGGCCCCGTCGGTCCCGCTTTACGCCAATGTCACAGCCCAGCCGGAAAGCGATCCGGACACGATCCGCAACCAACTGGTCGAACAGGTGACTGGCATGGTCCGCTGGCGGGAAAGCGTCGCCAACATGTTCGACGCCGGCGTGCACGAATTCGTCGAGCTTGGCGGCAAGGTGCTCGGCGGCATGGTCAAGCGCATTGCGCCGGACGCCAAAGTAACAAGCGTCGTGACCATCGAAGACATTGAAGCGCTGGCGAAGGAGATCGCGTGATGTTCGACCTCTCGGGAATGACGGCGCTGGTCACCGGCGCTTCGGGCGGCCTCGGCAGCTCGATCGCCAAGGCGCTGGCCGGGCAGGGCGCGCGGCTCGCGGTCTCAGGCAGCAATGTGGATAAGCTTGAGGCGTTCCGCGCGTCGCTCGGCGGAGATCACGTCGCCCTCCCGTGCAACCTCGGCGATGGCGCAGCGGTTGACGAACTCGTTCCGCAGGCGGTCGAGGCCCTCGGCGGCAAGCTTGATATCCTCATCAACAATGCCGGCGTCACGCGCGACAATCTGCTGATGCGAATGAAGGACGAGGAGTTCGAGGAGGTGATCCGGATCAACCTCGAAGCCGCGTTCCGGCTGATGCGTGCTGCCGCGCGGCCGATGATGAAGGCACGGTTCGGGCGGATCATCTCGATCACCTCCGTGGTCGGGGTGACCGGTAACCCCGGCCAGGCGAACTACGTCGCGTCGAAGGCCGGCTTGATCGGCATGACCAAGTCAGTGGCGCAGGAGCTCGCCAGCCGCGGGATTACCGCCAACGCGATCGCGCCGGGCTTCATGACGTCGGCGATGACCGATGCGCTCAACGATCAGCAGCGTGACAGCATACTCTCACGCATTCCGCTCGGCGCCATGGGCTCGGGCGACGATATCGGCGCGGCCAGCGTCTTTTTTGCTTCGAAGGAGGCCGGCTATGTCACGGGCCAGACTCTGCACGTAAACGGCGGAATGGCGATGTACTGACATGGCGGGCCCGGCGAAGAGCCAGGATCCGTTGCTGCTCCGGCGTCTGCTTCGCGCCAAGGACCGAATGGACGCGGCGAGCGATGAGGAGTGGCCAATCCCGCGTCTCGCCAAGGTGAGCGGCGTTTCGGAAGCGCATTTCGCCCGCTCATTCAGGGACGCGTTCGGGGTTCCGCCGCATCGTTATCTGCTGACGCGCCGGATCGAGCGCGCCAAGGCGCTCTTGCGCGACACCGAACTGCCGATCATCGATATCGCCTTCCAGACCGGGTGGAACAGCCTCGGCACCTTCGGCCGCGTATTCCGCGACATTACCGGCGAGTCACCGACCGAGCTTCGGGCGCGTGAGCAGGTTGCTCCGCATTCGCTGGAGGACGTGCCGCATTGTTACGTCAGCGCCGCATATCGACCGAACCTCAAGATCGCAGTTTCGGAGAAGCGGCGTCGCGCATCGCTGAATAATGAGGGGTCCGAAGAAACGGAGGTCCCATGAGCAAGAATGTTCAAGTCGCCGGCATCTATGTCCGCGACCAAGATGAAGCGCTGATGTTTTATGTCGAGAAGCTCGGCTTCACCGTCCACACTGACGCCCGCAACGGCGATTATCGCTGGCTGACCGTCCAGCATTCCGACCAGCCGGATTTTCAGCTCGGCCTGTTCCGCCCGCAAGCACCTTTGGTCGATGACGCGACCGCGCAGGGCTTGATGGAGGCAGTCGCCAAGGGCGCCATGCCGCCGCTCGTCCTGGTGGTGGACGATTGCCGCGCTGCCTACGAGGAATTCAGTGGCCGCGGCGTCGAATTCTCCCAAGCGCCGGTCGAGCGCTACGGCAGCGTCGACGCGAGCTTCCGTGACCCCTCCGGCAATGGCTGGAAACTCATTCAGGCGCGGTGACCCGCAATGTGCCTGGTCCCCGCATTCCTCATTCTCGATGGAGGCATCGTTGAACTGGAACAAACTCATCCGCCAGACGCACCGCTGGCTGGCGATTCTCTTCACGCTGACCGTGATCGCCTGCTTCCTGTCGCTGATCGGCCGGCCGCCGCAGTGGATATTCTACTTGCCGCTCCCACCGCTGTTCCTGCTGATGTTCAGCGGACTGTACATGTTCTTCCTGCCCTACTTCCGCAAGGGCACGGCGGAGGAGGTACGGCCATGAGCGATTCAGCCGAAATCGATGCGAAGCTCGCGACGCTTGGTGATTGGCGCGGCGCAACGCTGGCCCGGATGCGGCGGCTGATCCGCGAAGCCGATCCTGACGTCGTCGAGGAATTGAAATGGCGCAAGCCGTCCAACCCCTCGGGTGTGCCGACCTGGTCGCACGCCGGCATCATCTGCACGGGCGAGCTGTACAAGGACAAGGTCAAGCTGACCTTCGCCCGGGGCGCCGCGCTGGAAGACCCGAAAGGCCTGTTCAACACCGGCTTTGGCGGCGGCACAAGGCGAGCGATCGACATTCCCGAAGGGGCTGAAATTGACGCTGCGGCATTCACGGCGCTCATCCGCGAGGCAATTGCAGCTAACCTCGCGCACAAGAAGGCATAGCCCGCTCGTTAACTCTCTCTTACTCCACTCCTTGTCGTCGGTTTCACGGCACCTATATCGCCGTTGAATTTCAACCATTCGGCCCCTCTTTCGGAGGGGGCGACGAGGGGCAAGAGAAGAGGGAATATACATGGCCAAGGTCATCGGGATCGACTTGGGCACGACCAACAGTTGCGTCGCCGTCATGGAAGGCGGAAAGCCCAAGGTTATCGAAAACAGCGAAGGCGCGCGCACGACGCCGTCAACCGTCGCTTTCACCAAGGACGGCGAGCGCCTGATTGGCCAGCCGGCCAAGCGCCAGGCAGTCACCAATCCGGACAACACGATTTTCGCGGTGAAGCGCCTGATCGGCCGCCGGTTCGACGACCCGATCACCAAGAAGGACACCGAGCTGGTCCCGTACAAGATCGTCAAGGGATCGAACGGCGACGCCTGGGTGCAGGCGGGTGGCAGCGATTATTCGCCGTCGCAGATTTCGGCCTTCATTCTCCAGAAGATGAAGGAAACCGCCGAGGCCTATCTCGGCGAAGGCGTGACCCAGGCGGTGATCACCGTTCCCGCTTACTTCAACGATGCGCAACGCCAGGCGACCAAGGACGCCGGCCAGATTGCCGGCCTCGAAGTGCTGCGCATCATCAACGAGCCGACCGCGGCGGCGCTCGCCTATGGCCTCGACAAGGAAGAGGGCAAGACGATCGCGGTCTACGACCTTGGCGGCGGCACGTTCGACGTGTCGGTGCTCGAGATTGGCGACGGCGTGTTCGAGGTGAAGTCGACCAACGGCGACACCTTCCTCGGTGGCGAGGATTTCGACGCCCGGATCGTCAATTGGCTCGCGGACAAGTTCAAGGCGAAGGAAGGCATCGACCTCCGCACCGACCGACTGGCCCTCCAGCGGCTCAAGGAAGCTGCCGAGAAGGCCAAGATCGAGCTGAGCTCGGCGGCAACGACCGAGATCAACCAGCCGTTCATCACCGCGCGCATGGAAGGCGGCGCTACCACGCCGCTCCATCTCGTCGAGACGATCAGCCGCGCCGACCTTGAGAAACTGGTCGAGGATCTGATCGAGCGGACCATGGAGCCGTGCAAGAAGGCGCTGAAGGACGCCGGGCTCGACGCCACGGACATCGCCGATGTCGTGCTCGTCGGCGGCATGACCCGCATGCCGCGCGTGCGTGAGCGGGTGAAGGAATTCTTTGGCCGTGAGCCGCACACAGGCGTCAACCCGGATGAAGTCGTCGCCATGGGCGCCGCGATCCAGGCCGGCGTGCTGCAGGGCGACGTCAAGGACGTGCTGCTGCTCGACGTGACTCCGCTGTCGCTGGGCATCGAGACTTTGGGTGGTGTCTTCACCCGGATGATCGATCGCAACACGACCATTCCGACCAAGAAGAGCCAGGTCTTCTCGACCGCCGAGGATAATCAGAACGCGGTGACCATCCGCGTCTTCCAGGGCGAGCGTGAAATGGCCGCCGACAACAAGGTGCTCGGCCAGTTCGACCTGGTCGGCATTCCCCCCGCACCGCGCGGCGTGCCGCAGATCGAGGTCACCTTCGACATCGACGCCAATGGCATCGTCAATGTTTCGGCGAGGGACAAGGGCACCGGCAAGGAACAGCAAATCCGCATCCAGGCGTCGGGCGGCCTGGCCGACGCCGACATCGAAAAGATGGTCAAGGAAGCCGAGCAGTTCGCCGAGGACGATAAGAAGCGGCGCGCTTCTGCCGAGGCGAAGAACAATGCCGAGAGCCTGGTCCACTCGACCGAGAAGCAGCTCGCCGAACATGGCGACAAGGTCGATGCGTCGGTGAAGACCGAGATCGAGACGGCGCTGGCGGAAGCCAAGACCGCGCTCGAGGGCGGCGATACCGATCAGATCACCGAGAAGACCAACGCGCTGACCCAGGCGGCGATGAAGCTCGGCGAAGCGATGTACAAAGCGCAGCAAGCCGAGACCGAAGGCGCGGCTGGTCCCACGAGTGAGGAAGCTGCGGCTGGGGAAGGTCAGGCGAGCGACGAAGACGTCGTCGACGCGGAATTCTCCGAAGTCGACGAAGAGAACAAGGGCTGATGATCGCGCGGCGCCGCATTCCGTCGAGGGGGCGGCGCCGCCAGTTGCGTAACGGGGAGGCGTGATGGTCAGCGAGGACTATTACGAGGTTCTGGGGATCCAGCGCGGGGCGGACGATGCGGCGATCAAGGCCGCCTATCGTCGCCTTGCGAAAGAGCATCACCCCGACCGGCATAACGGCTGCACTGACAAGGAAGCGCATTTCAAGGCGATCAGCGAGGCGTACGACGTTCTCAAGGATCCGCAGAAGCGGGCTGCCTACGATCGCTTCGGCAAGGCGGCCTTCAACGGCAATGGCGGGGGCGACCCCTTCGGCGGCGGTGGCTTCGAAGGCTTCTCCGACATTTTCTCGACCATCTTCGGCGAGTTCATGGACCCGCGGGGCGCACGGCAGAACGCCGCTCGCGGCGCCGACTTGCGCTACGACCTCGAACTGACCCTCGAGCAGGCGTTCACCGGGACCGAGACAACGGTGACGATCGAGTCGCTGGCACGCTGCGAGCCCTGCCAGGGCCGCGGGTGCACCAAGGCCGATCAGTGCGCGCAGGCCTGCTCGACCTGCGGTGGCATGGGCAAGGTCCGCGCGCAGCAAGGCTTCTTCGTGGTCGAACGCAGCTGCCCCACTTGCCGCGGCTCGGGCGAAGTGATCTCCGATCCGTGCACGAACTGCCATGGCGAAGGCCGCGCGGTGCTGCAGCGCAAGCTCTCAGTCAAAATCCCGGCCGGGGTCGACGAAGGCACCCGCATCCGGGTGGCCAATGAAGGTGAGGCCGGGGTGCGCGGTGCAGCGAGCGGCGACCTCTATTTGTTTGTCCACATGAAGCGGCATCCGATTTTCGCGCGCGAGGCGACGACGCTGATTGCCGACGTTCCGATCACCTTCACGACCGCCGCGCTGGGTGGCTCGATCAGTTTGCCGGGTGTCGACGGCCACAAGGTCGACATCAAGATTCCCGCCGGTGTCCAGTCGGGCGAACAGTTGCGTCATCGGGGATCCGGGATGAGCGTTCTCAATGGGCGCGGGCGCGGCGATCTGGTCGCGCGCATCCTCGTCGAGACCCCGACCAAGATGTCGGCCAAGCAGAAGAAGCTGCTGGAGGAGTTCCGCGACACGGAAACGGGTGACGAATGCCCGGCGGCGAAAGGCTTCTTCGCCCGGGCGCGAGATTATTTCGGAGCTTAGCTGACCCCGCCCAGCCGGGCGATTTCCATCCGCATTGCGAACAGCTGGGCGAACAACTCGGCCGCGGCCTGCTCCTCGAAATTCGGCCGACGCGCCTTGGTGTGCGCCATCCGGAACTCGCCCGCTGTCTCGCCGTCGAGCAGCATCGGAACGCGCATCGTCGAGGCGAATCCCCGCTCGCTGAGCTCCTGAGCCTGCTCGGCGGAAGGCGCCCGCAGCAAGGCCATCCCCGCTGCGGAATCGTCGTCTTGGCGGGGAAAGAGCGGGACGGCTCCGGCTGCATTCTCGGAGACCAGTAGCGGGAAGTCGTCTCCGAGGGTCGCATTCGCACCTTCGCGGAACGGCACGCCGGTCCGGCTGCTTGTCGCCTTGGCATCGCCTACGAGAAGTGTGACGCGATCGAAGTTCGTGAGCGCGCGCATGCGCCGCGCGCCGCCGTCTAGGAGCGCCTGGCCGCTCGCCCGGCCAAGGCCGTCGATCAGCCCGCCGACGGTGCCGAAGGCTTCGCCGAGCCCTTCCTTCGGGCTTGGCACGATCTCCAGGAGCACCCGCTCATCGATTTGCTGGAAGGCGATGTCGACCAGCTGGCGATCATCGGTCAGGCAGATGCGATAGGCGCGGGCAATGCCCGTGGTCCCGCTCAGCCGCGAGAAAAGATTGCGCAGGTCATGCAGCGGTTGAGCGGGACCA
>Ga0268265_10000879_pt1 | contig 28089 bp, 28 predicted proteins | sample KBSSwiS52_FD_190355 | JGI IMG/M metagenome (GOLD analysis project Ga0268265, IMG submission 190355) | Switchgrass rhizosphere microbial communities from Kellogg Biological Station, Michigan, USA - KBS Switchgrass S5-2 (SPAdes) (version 2) | ecosystem: Host-associated > Plants > Roots >...
TGCGGGTGCTCGGCACCGGCGAACACGTGCAGCTTCTTGAACATCTTGCGACCGAGCGGGTTCTTCGGAAGCATGCCTTTGACCGCGAACTCGATGGCGCGCTCGGGATGCTTGTCGAGCAGCTTCTCCAGGCTCGTGGTCTTCAGGTTGCCCAGGTACCCGGTGTGGTGGTGATAGAGCTTGTCCGTCATCTTCCGACCGGTGACGCGGATCTTGCCCGCGTTCAGAACGATGATGTGGTCGCCCGTGTCCACATGCGGCGTGTAAGCGGCCTTGTGCTTACCGCGCAGGCGCATCGCCAATTGGGTGGCGAGCCGGCCGAGCGTCTTGTCGGTCGCATCAACCACATACCAATCGCGACGTACCGTGGCCTCGTTGGCGAAGACGGTTCTCATTGAAATCTCCGGGAAAATCCGTGGGTCCGGGGCGAAAAGGCCGGCAAGTCTAAAGGACGACCCCCAGGTTTGCAAACCAGCGCGTCCCTGATGGGACAGCGCAAGGACCGCGGCTGACGACCCACTCTGACGACATATATAAATGTGCTCCTATACTGTCCTCATGAACCCCGTCCCGGCCGCCCGCCACTACAGCCCGATCGACCGCCTGGTCGGGTCCATCGACCAGGCCCTCAGGACCCTGCTCGGCGGCAATTCGGCCACCCGGCCCTACCCTGCCGAAGGCATCGCCGAGACGGTGGACACCCCGGCCGAACGCCGCCAGGCGGCGGCTCTCATGCGGGTGAATCATTCGGGTGAGGTAGCGGCCCAGGCGCTGTACCAGGGACAAGCGGCCGTTGCCGCCAGCTCATCGACCGAGTCGGCGTTGCTGGAGGCGGCCCGCGAGGAAAGCGACCATCTGGCTTGGTGCGCGACGCGCATCGAGGAGCTGGGCGGCCGGACCAGCCTCCTCAATCCGCTGTGGTACGCGGGCTCATTCGCGATCGGCTCGCTCGCCGGACTGGGCGGCGACCGCACCAGCCTCGGCTTCGTCGCCGAGACGGAGCGGCAAGTGGTCGAGCATCTCGAAGGACACTTGCATCGACTGCCGCAATCGGACGCGCGCACGCGCGCGATCGTGCAACAGATGAGCGTGGACGAAGAGCGTCATGGTCACAACGCGCTCAACGCGGGCGGCGCTACTTTGCCGCCGCTGGCGCGCGCGATGATGAAGGTGACCGCGCGAATCATGACGCGCACGGCGTACTGGCTGTAGCAGTGCCAGTCCCGCGGCGCTTGCGGTAAGGGTCCTTTCCGTATTAAAAGGCGCGGCAAGACATAGGGTCCATGCCGCTCGACGAGTCGGTCAGCAACACAAGCACTAACAACGGGGTGAGTATGGAAGAGGGCGCAAGGCCACTGAGCGATATTCCGGCGATCAACCGGTTCCTGAGCTACTGCCGGATTCGCACCGTGCCCTCCAAAACGGTCGTCATCCACGCTGGGGACCTGCCGGACGTCCTGTACTACATCGTCAGCGGCTCGGTCGAAGTCATGATCGAGGACGAGGAAGGCAACGAGATGGTCCTCGCCTACCTCAACAAGGGTCAGTTCTTCGGCGAGATGGGCCTGTTCTACGAGCAGCCGACGCGCAGCGCCTGGGTGCGCACGCGCCAGCAGTGCGAGCTCGCGGAAATGACCTATCCTCGCTTCCGCCAGCTCGCGGCCGAGAGCCCGGGACTGGTGTTCGAGCTCGCGACGCAGCTGGCCACGCGCCTGGACCGCACCAATCGCAAGCTCGGCGATCTTGCCTTCGTGGACGTTACCGGCCGCGTCGCGCACGCGATCATGGACCTGTGCAGCGAGCCGGACGCGATGACGCATCCGGAAGGCATGCAGATTAAGGTGAGCCGCCAGGAGCTGTCGCGCCTGGTCGGTTGCTCGCGCGAAATGGCGGGACGCGTGCTCAAGGTGCTCGAGGACCAGGGGCTCCTGCGTGCCACGGGCAAGACGATCGTGGTATTCGGCGCGCGGCCGAAGATGAAGACCAAGCCGCCGCTGGCGGCAGCCGCGGGGCGTGCGGGGGTCATGCAGAATCGCCGTGCGGACGATGACGAAGACGACGATTCGGACGAAGACGAAGACTAGAAGAAGAATGTCAGGCCTCAGCCTGACTCTTTTCCTTTCTTGATCCCTTCGCGCATCGCCGTGATCGTCGCGGCGTAGTCCTTCGAGCCGAAGATCGCCGAGCCGGCCACGAACGTGTCGGCGCCGGCGCGTGCGATTGCCTCGATGTTGTCGGCCTTCACGCCGCCATCGATCTCCAGGCGGATCTCCCGGCCGCTCGCGCGAATGCGCTCGCGCGCCAGCCGCAGCTTGTCGAGCGCCGTCGGGATGAACTTCTGACCGCCGAAGCCCGGGTTCACCGACATGATCAGCACCATGTCGATCTTCTGGATCGTGTGGTCGAGCCAGTCGAGCGGCGTCGCCGGATTGAACACCAGGCCGGGCTTGCAGCCGTGCTCGCGGATCAATTCGATCGTGCGATCGACGTGCTCGCTCGCCTCAGGGTGGAACGTGATCCAGCTGGCGCCGGCCTGCGCGAAGTCGGGAACGATGCGGTCGACCGGCTTCACCATCAGGTGCACGTCGATCGGCGCGGTGATGCCGTGCTTGCGCAGCGCCTCGCACACCATCGGGCCGATCGTCAGGTTCGGCACGTAGTGATTGTCCATGACGTCGAAGTGGATCAGGTCGGCGCCCGCGGCGAGCACGTTCCTGACTTCCTCGCCGAGGCGCGCGAAGTCGGCTGACAAGATCGAGGGAGCGATCCACGGTTGAACTTGCGGTTTCATCGAACGGCACCTGCCTTCATTTCATGCCACGCGCGTCGCGCAGCAGCTCGTACGCCGCGCGGATCTGACGAGTCTTCTCTTCGGCGACTTTCATCATCGATTCCGGCAAGCCCTTCGCCACCAGCTTGTCGGGGTGATTCTGGTTCATGAGACGGCGATAGGCCTTCGTGACCTCCGCGTCCGAAGCGGTGCGCGCCACGCCCAGGACTTCGTAGGCTTGCGCGACGCGATCGACCGCAGGCCGGGCCTCCGGGCGATATGAAGCCTGCTGCATGCGCAGCAGCGCCTCCATTTGCACGACTTCGTAGGCGGAAATGCCCAGCGCCGCGCAGACGCGTGCCAGAACTTCCCGGGCCGCGTTGTTCAAGCCGCCGCCCCACAACGCGGTCTGCAGTTGGATCTGCACGAACATGCGGCACAGGTCGGGACGCTGGCGACATAGCTGCCGCAGCTCGCTCAGCAACGGCTCCAGCGGGAAATCGCGGCCCTTGCCCTGCGTGAACAGCTCGATCGCGAGCTGCACTTCGCGCTCGCCGAGCCGGAACTCGCTCATCATCGCGCGTGCAGCGCGGATCTCGTCCTCGGAGACGCGGCCGTCGGCCTTGGCGAGATGACCCATCGTCTGAAAAGTCGCGCGGAAGAATGCTTCCTGCACCTGCGCGGGACTCGCCGCGGCGGCCGCATCGTTCGCGTCGTCTTGCGCGCTCTCCGCCTGCACGTCGAACAGGTGGCCGATGAACGTGCCGAACAGCGCGCCGACCGGACCGGCGGCGAACACGCCGATCAGCGCACCCAATGCTTTGCCCTGCCAGACCATCTGGGCTATGTTAGCAGCGATGCTCGAATCGCACGTTTCCAGTCTCGAACGCATCCATCAAGGCAAGGTTCGCGACATCTACGCGGTCGACGAACAGCACATGCTGATCGTCACCACGGATCGTCTGAGCGCCTTCGACGTGGTGATGCCCGACCCGATTCCCGGCAAGGGTCGCGTGCTCACGCAGATCTCGAATTTCTGGTTCCAGCGCACCCGGCACATCGTGCCGAACCATCTCGCCGACTATCCGCTCGCACGCGCGGTGCCGGACGCCGCGGAGCGCGCGCCGCTCGAAGAGCGCAGCATCGTCGTTCGTCGTCTGAAGGCGCTGCCGATCGAAGCGGTCGTGCGCGGTTACCTGATCGGCTCGGGATGGAAGGACTACCAGCAGAGCGGCGCCGTGTGCGGGATTGCCCTGCCTGCCGGATTGCGGCAGGCGGATCGATTGCCGGAGCCGATCTTCACGCCGGCGACCAAGGCTGAGATGGGCTCGCACGACGAGAACATCCCCTACGAGCGTGTCGTCGCGCTCATCGGCCGCGGCCTCGCGGAGCAGGTGCGCGCCACCGCCCTCGCGCTGTACGGCTTCGCCGTCGAGCACGCGCTCCAGCGCGGCATCATCATCGCCGATACCAAGTTCGAGTTCGGCGTCGACGACGTCGGCCACCTGACGTTGATCGACGAGGCGCTGACGCCGGATTCCTCGCGCTTCTGGCCCGCCGACACCTATCGGCCCGGCACGAGCCCGCCGAGCTTCGACAAGCAGTACGTGCGCGACTACCTGGAGACGCTGGACTGGCCGAAGCGCCCGCCCGGGCCGAAACTGCCGCCCGAAATCGTCGCGCGGACCAGCGAGAAATACGCCGAAGCCCTGCGCCGCCTCACCAGCTGAGCCTGGCCGCTCATGCCACGCACGATCGCGCTGATCTACGTCATCTTCGGCGCGGTGTGGGTGTTCTTCAGCGACCGGCTGCTCGTCTGGCTGCAGCTGCGACCGGAGCTCATCCTGCGACTGCAGACCGCGAAGGGCTGGTTGTTCGTCGCCGGCTCCGCGATCCTGCTGTACGTAGCGTTGCACCGCTACGAGCGCCGGGGCGCCGATGCCATGGCTGCATTGATCAAGTCACGCAACGAAGTGCGCGCGGCGAATGCCGATCTCGAACGGCGCGTCGCGGAACGTACGCGGCAGCTGGAATCGGCGAATCGCGAGCTCGAAGCGTTCGCATACGCCGTCTCGCACGATCTGCGCGCGCCCTTGCGCAGCATGTCGGGCTTCAGCCAGATCCTGCAGGAGAACGCGCCGCACGGTCTCGATGAGAAATCGCGTCACTACCTGCAGCGCATCCACGATGCCAGCCTGCGGATGTCCGGGCTGATCGAGGATCTGCTGAATCTGTCGCGCATCGGTCGCAGCGAGCTGACCGCGCGACCCATCAGCCTGACCCAGGTCGCCACCGAAGCCGCCGCCGCAGTGCGCGAGCGCAACCCCGGGCGCGAGGTGCAACTGGCAATCGCGCAGGACATGGAAGTCAGCGCCGATCCGCGGCTGTTGCGGATCGCACTGGAAAATCTGCTGAGCAACGCGTGGAAGTACACGTCACGTGCAGCGCAAGCGACCGTGTCCGTAGGCGCGCAAGCGGGCGAACACGGCCCGGTCTACTTCGTCCGCGATAACGGCGTCGGCTTCGACATGAAGTACGCCGACAAGCTGTTCGTGCCGTTCCAGCGGCTGCATCCCGAGGCGGAGTTTCCCGGCAGCGGCATCGGGCTGGTGACCGTCCAGCGCATCATCGCGCGGCATGGCGGGCGCGTGTGGGCAGAAGCGAAGCCCGACGAGGGCGCGACGTTCTACTTCACGCTCTGACTCTGCTCCCACCCGATCAGCACTTTCTGGATTGCCTGCACTCCGTCCGTCAGCGCCGCCGGCCCTGGCTGCAGGATGATCGACGACTTGATCTCATGCAGCTGCTGCTGCGCCACCGCCGGCACGCGCTCCCAACCCTGGCGCGCAGCCACTGCCTCAGGCCGGAACTTCTTGCCGCACCATGAGCCGAGAATGATGTCCGGCGCGCGCCGCACCACTTCGAGCGGGTCGGCGATGATGCGGTCCTTGCCGAGCGAGTGCTGCGCGTTGTCGGCGAAGCAGTCTTCGCCGCCGGCGATGCCGATCAGCTCCGAGACCCAGCGGATGCCGGAGATCATCGGCTCGTCCCACTCTTCGAAATACACGCGCGGCCGGCGCTCGAAGCGGGCCGCCGCAGCGCGCACTTGATCGAGCCCCTGCTCCAGGCGCGCGGCCAGCGCGACCGCCTTCGCCTCGCAGCCGACCATGCCGCCGAGCACGCGGATCATCTGCAGGATGCCGGCGACGTCGCGATGATTGGACACGAACACGTTCAAACCCAGCCGCACCAGCTGTGCTGCGATGTCGGCCTGCAGGTCCGAGAAGCCGAGCACGAGGTCCGGACGCAGATCGCGGATGCGATCGACCTTCGCACTGGTGAATGCCGAAACCTTCGGCTTCTCGCGCCGCGCGCGCGGCGGCCGCACCGTGAAGCCCGAGATGCCGACGATGCGCCAATCCTCTTCGAGCAGGTACAGCGTCTCGGTCGTTTCTTCCGTGAGGCAGACGATGCGGCTCGGATAGCGGTCGGACGTGGTCGTGCTGATACTCATGGCGGCGTATCTTGCCCCGGCATCGCTCGCGTGTCAGGCTCGCCGCGCATGATCCCGACGCTGCTCGGTAACCTGGAGCGCTGGCTGTTCGAGCCGCCGGAATCCATCTACGGGCGGCCCCTCTGGAAGCTGACGCGCATCCTGCGCTATCCCTACGCGCTGATCCGCGACGTCCTGCGCGACGACCTGACGCTGCGCGCGATGGGCCTGGTTTACACGACGCTACTGTCGATCGTTCCGCTGATCGCGGTCTCGTTCTCGGTCCTGAAGGGACTCGGCTATCACAAGCAGCTCGAGCCCGTGCTGTTCACTTTCCTCGAGCCGCTCGGCGACCGCGGCTTCGACCTGACCAAGCAGATCATGGACTTCGTGGACAACGTGCGCGGCGACGTGCTCGGCTCGCTCGGCGTGATTTTCCTGCTGTACACGACGCTCACGATGATCCAGAAGGTCGAGGAGTCGTTCAATTTCGTGTGGCGCGTCGCGCAGCCACGCAGCCTCGTGCGACGGGTCAGCGAGTATCTCAGCGTCATGGTCGTCGGGCCCGCGGTGATCGTCGCCGCGCTCGGCCTGATCGCCAGCTTCGCGCATACCAGCGGTGCGCAAGCCGTCGCGCAGTACGAGCCGTTCGGTACGGCGCTCGCGATCTTCGGACGCCTGACACCCTATGTGCTGGTGACCGCGGTCTTCACGTTCCTGTACGGCTTCATGCCGAACACCAAGGTGCGGTTCCGTGCGGCGCTCGCCGGCGGGGTGTTTGCCGGCGTGGTGTGGGCGGCGACCGGCATGATCTTCACCTCGTTCGTGGTCAGCTCGACGCGCAACATCGTGATCTACGCGAGCTTCGCGATCGTGATCGTGGCGCTCATCTGGCTGCACGTCTCGTGGCTGATTCTCCTGCTCGGCGCGCAGCTGTCGTTCTACGTGCAGAATCCGCAGTACCTGCGGCCCGGGCGCGGCGAGATCCAGCTCAACGCGAGCCTGCGCGAGCGCGTTGCGCTGTCGATCATGTACCTGATCGTCAGCGACTACTGCAACGCGAACCACCGCTGGAACACCAATCGGCTCGCCGAGCATCTGGACCTGCCCGGCGCGGGACTCAATTCGATCGTCGACGCGCTGGAGCGCGCCAAGCTGTTGCTGCTGGCCGAAGACGAGACCTGGGTGCCGGCACGCGACCCGCAGACGATCGAGCTCATCGAGGTGCTGGAGGCGGTCAGGCACGATATCGCAGGGCCGCTGCTCGCGAAGATCCGGGATATCGCACCGGCAGTGGCAGCTGCGCGCGCGGCAGAGGAAGCGATGGGGAAGAGCTTGAAGGGGAAGACGATGGGCGACCTGGTGAAGCAGGAGTCGGACAAGAGTCAGGCTAAAGCCTGACTCTTCACTCTCCGGCAATCGTCATCTCTTCGAGCAGCACCGATCCCGTGCGAATCCCGCCGCGCGAGTCGACGTCGCTGCCGACGGCGACCACATGCTGAAACATGTCGCGCAGATTCCCCGCGATCGTGATCTCGTGCACCGGATAGGCAATCGCGCCGTTCTCGACCCAGAAGCCGGCCGCGCCGCGCGAGTAGTCGCCGGTGACGCCGTTGACGCCCTGCCCCATCAGCTCCGTCACGACGAGCCCGCGGCCCATCCGACGCAGCAGGCCGGCGAAGTCGTCCGCGCCGCTGCCGACGATGAGGTTGTGCACGCCACCGGCGTTGCCCGTCGTCTTGAGCCCGAGCTTGCGAGCCGAATACGTGCTCAACACGTAACCCGTCAGCACGCCGCGCTCGACGATTTCCCGGTCGCGCGTCGCGACGCCTTCGCTGTCGAAGGCAGCGCTGCTCAGCGCCTTGTGCAGATGCGGACGCTCGGAGATCTGCATCCATTCCGGGAAGACCTGTTGGCCCGCGGCGTCCAGCAGGAACGACGCGCGGCGGTATTGGCTGCCGCCGCGGATCGCGCCGAGGAAGCTGCCGAACAAGCCGCGCGCGAGCTCGGGCACGAACAACACGGGAGCCGTGACAGTCGACAGCTTGCGAGCGTTGAGCCGGCGCAACGCACGCGCTGCCGCCTGCTTGCCGATGCTCACGCCGTCTTCGAGATCGCGCCAGTCGCGAACCGTGCTGTACCAGTAGTCACGCTGCATCTCGTCGCCGGATTCGGCAACGACGACGCAGCTCAAGCTGTGCAGTGTGGTCGCGGTGCTGCCGATGAAACCGAGCGAGTTGCCGAACACTCGCAGTCCGCGATGAGTCGACAGCGTCGCGCCTTCGGAATTGCCGATGCGCGGATCCGCATCGAGCGCGGCTGCCTCGCACACGATCGCCTGATCGCGCGCCGCGTCCGGATCGATCGACCACGGGTGGAACAGATCGAGATCGGGGAATTCGCGGGCGAGCGTGTCCGGCTCCGGCAGCCCAGCCGCCTCGTCCTCTGCCGTGAAGCCGGCGATGCTGAACGCTTTCGCTACGGTGTCGCGAATCGCGCTCGCACTCAGATCGCCCGTGCTGGCGGAGCCCTTGCGCTTGCCGCGATAGACCGTGACACCCATGCCGCGGTCACGCTGATACTCCAGCGTCTCGACTTCGCGCAGCCGCGCCGTCACGGAGAGGCCGGTCTCGACGCTGACTCCGGCCTCGGCTTCGCTGGCGCCGAGCCCGCGCGCCTCGGCAAGCGCGAGCGACACGACGTCTTGCAAGTCCTGCTGGGAATAACTGAGCTGCGATGGGGCGACGGCGTTGGACATGACGGCGATTGTATAGGCTGTAGACTGTCGGCTGTATATGGAAGAAGAACGCCCCAGCAAGAGCGAGCGTAAGCGCCGGAGCGACGACTTACAGTCACTCGGAGAAGCGCTCATCGACCTGCCGGACAGCGAGCTGAATGCGCTGCCGCTGCCGGAGCAGTTGCGCGACGCCGTGCTGCTGGCACGCAAAATCACTGCGCATGGCGGGCTGTATCGACAGAAACAATACATCGGCAAGCTGATGCGCAAGATCGATGCCGAGCCGATCCGCGCTGCACTGGAAGCGAAGCGCGACCGCGAGCGTGTAGAAGCGCTACGCTTCAGGCGCATCGAACAGTGGCGCGATCGTCTGCTGCAGGAAGGTGCAAGCGCCATCGAACGGCTCGCGGCGGAGGTCCCCGGCATCGATGTCGCAACTGTTACAGATCTGGTCGAGCGCGCCCGCACGGAGGAGCCGACCGGCGATTCGAGCGGAGCCAGCCGCGCCCTGTTTCGCCTGCTGCGCGAGGCGTTCAGCAAGTAGGCTACAATCGCCGCATGAAACCGCTGGTCGGCATCATCATGGGCTCGAAATCGGATTGGGATACGCTCCAGTCCGCCGCCGACACGCTGCAGCGCCTCGGCGTTCCCTTCGAGACACGCGTGGTCTCCGCGCATCGCACGCCGGATCTGCTGTTCGAATACGCCAGCACCGCTCGCTCGCGCGGGCTCGAAGTAATCATCGCTGGTGCCGGCGGTGCCGCGCATCTGCCCGGCATGACGGCTGCGAAGACCTCGCTGCCGGTGCTCGGCGTACCGGTGCAATCGAAGATGCTCAACGGTATCGACTCCTTGCTCTCGATCGTGCAGATGCCCGCCGGCATTCCCGTCGGCACGCTCGCCATCGGCGTCGCCGGAGCGACCAACGCCGCGTTGCTCGCCGCCAGCATTCTCGCCAACAAGTACGACCACGTCCGCACTGCGCTGGATCAGTTCCGCAGCGAGCAAACCGCCGGCGTTCTTGCCCAACCGCTGCCCAGCCGCACACCGCAGACATGAGGATCGGCGTCATCGGAGCGGGCCAGCTCGGTCGCATGCTGGCGCTGGCGGGCTATCCTCTCGGCCTGCGTTTCGTGTTCCTCGATCAAAGCGCCGACGCACCGGGCGCGCAGGTCGGACGCATCGTCAACGGCGCGTTCGACGATCGCAGCAAGCTCGCGGAGCTGGCGCGCGAAGTCGACGTCATCACCTTCGATGTCGAGAACGTGCCGGTCGAGGCGGTGGCCGAGATCGCAGCGATCAAGCCCTTCCTGCCGCCGGTCGCAGCGCTCGGCGCCTCGCAGGACCGGCTGCACGAAAAGACCCTGTTCCGGCAATTGAAGATTCCGACACCCGCGTTCGCCGCGGTGGATTCGCTGGCCGATCTCGAGGCCGCGATTGCGAAAATCGGCACGCCGGGAGTTCTCAAGACGCGGCGGCTCGGCTACGACGGCCGCGGTCAATACCAGGTGCGCGAGCCGCAGGATGCCGCGGCGGCCTGGGCGGCGCTCGGCACGGTGCCGCTGATCTACGAGCAGTTCGTGAAGTTCAGCCGCGAGGTCTCGATCATCGGCGTGCGCAGCACGCGCGGCGAGACGCGCTTTTACCCGCTCGCCGCCAACACGCACAGCGCGGGCATCCTGCGCTATTCGATCGCGCCGTACCGCCACGCCTTGCTACAACAGCAAGCCGAAACGTATCTGAAGCGCCTGCTGCGCCACTTCGACTACGCCGGCGTGCTGACCATCGAATTTTTCGTTGCCGGCGGGCGGCTGATCGCCAACGAGATGGCACCGCGCGTCCACAACTCGGGCCATTGGACGATCGAGGGCGCGCAGACCAGCCAGTTCGAGAATCACGTGCGTGCCATCCTGGGGCTGCCGCTCGGCGACACGCGGGCGCTGGGCCATTGCGCCATGCTGAACTTCATCGGCACCCTGCCGGAGCTCGGGAACATTCTGCGCGTGTCGGGCGTACACTTTCACAGCTACGGCAAGGAGCCGCGGCCCAACCGCAAGCTCGGGCATTGCACGATCAATGCACCTTCCCCGGCCGCTCGCGACCGCGCCCTTAAACAGCTGCTAAGACTCAAGGTCGATTGATTGCGAGCGAGTCCTATTTTTGAATCCAGCCAGTAATGTCCGTAAACTTGCCTCGCACTCTGGAACGGCCGCGTTGACCGCCGCTTTGACTTAACGCCCCCGCCGCTGCGCTCCACCGCACGCCAGGACTTTAGGGCTCTCGATGTACCTCGAACTGTTCAAGCTGCATGAGCTGCCGTTCCGGCTGACGCCGGACCCCCAGTTCCTGTACCTGTCGAAACACCATGCGCGCGCCAAGGCGTACATGGAGTCGACGATCTGGTTCACCGACGGCTTCGTGGTGATCACGGGCGAGATCGGCTCCGGCAAGACCACGCTGATCGAGACCTTCCTCAAGGAGCTCGAGAAGGACGTGGTGGTCGCGCAGATCAACCAGACCCAGGTGTCGGCGATCGAATTCCTGCAGACGGTGCTGGTGCAGTTCGGCTTCCAGCCGTTCCGCATGAAGAAGGCCGAGCTGCTGTCGACGCTCAACGAGTTCCTGGTCGAGCAGTATGCGAACGGCCGCCGGGTGCTGCTGATCGTCGACGAGGCGCAGAACCTGTCCAACAAGGTGCTGGAGGAGATCCGCCTGCTCTCCGGGGTCGAGACGACCAAGGAGAAGGTGCTGCGGATCATCCTGGCCGGCCAGCCGGAGCTCAACGACAAGCTCAACTCGGCGATGCTGATCCAGCTGGCGCAGCGCATCCGCCTGCGCTTCCATCTGACCGCGCTGTCGAAGACCGACACGCAGCTGTACATCCAGCATCGCCTGGAAGTCGCCGGCTCGCAGGGGCGGCAGATCTTCGATCCCGAAACTTTTCCCCTGGTGTTCCGCTACACCGGCGGCATCCCGCGCCTGGTCAACACGCTGTGCGACACGTCGATGATGGCGGCGTTCGCGCAGGACCGCGACGTCGTCAAGGTCGAGGACATGAAGGCAGCGATCGAGGAGTTGCAGTGGGTCGAGTACGCGGAGCGCTCGGTCAAGCTGCAGGCGCTCGCGTCTGCCTCGGCCGCGTCGGGCGGCTCGGTCACGCCGGGTGACCGGCGCGTGGTGCTGGGCCGCATCCTGGTCGGCTTCAACGGCCAGACGATCGCCGAGCGCGAGCTGACCCCGGGACGCTTCATCATCGGCCGCACGCCCGACAACGATCTGCAGATCGACAGCAAGTACATCAGCCGCCATCACGCGCAGATCGTCACCTCGTCCAGCACCTCGGTGCTGGAGGATCTCAACAGCACCAACGGCATCTACGTGCGCGCCAAGCGCGTGCGCCGGCGGATGCTCAACGACGGCGACGTCGTGCAGATCGGTCAGCACGAGATCATGTACTTCGACGAGCGGCTGTCGCGCACGCGCGTGCTGTCCGGCGAAGGCGAGGACGATGCAATGCCGCTGGCGCACGACGGCGGGCAGGATCGCAAGCAGCTGACCGCGGACACGGACGACGACGAGCCGGCCGAGCCGATGCCGATCAGAGCCGACCGGAAATAGGGATCAATCCTCGAGGGAGCGGCTGTTGTATTCGGACTGGCGCGTGCGGTAGTCCCGCCGGCGCAGCCACAGCACCAGGCCTGCCATGATGCTCAGCACTCCGACCAGCATGAAGACGCTGGGGAGCGTGCTCATTTCGATGAACCAGGCTGCGCCAAGCAGGCCGACGCCGACCAGCATGTACAGGTACGGCAGGAACTCGTAGATCGGACGGGCGAGCCACATAGGGCCGAATCCTAACAGAGTTAGGTTGCCGTTCCGCCGACCGTGATGCCGTCGATCCGCAGGGTCGGCTGGCCGACGCCCACCGGCACATCCTGGCCTTCCTTGCCGCACGTGCCGACGCCCTCGTCCAGCTTCAGGTCGTTGCCGACCATGGCGACGCGCCGGAGCACGTCCGGGCCATTGCCGATCAGCGTCGCGCCCCGCACCGGTGCGGTCACCTTGCCGTTCTCGATCAGATAGGCCTCGCTCGCCGAGAACACGAACTTGCCGGAGGTGATGTCGACCTGGCCGCCGCCGAAGTTCTTGCAGTACAGGCCCTTCTTCACCGAGCCGATGATCTCCTGCGGATCGTGCTTGCCAGCGAGCATGTAGGTGTTCGTCATGCGCGGCAGCGTCATGTGCGCGAACGACTCGCGCCGGCCGTTGCCGGTGGGTGCCACGCCCATCAGGCGCGCGTTGAGCTTGTCCTGCAGGTAGCCGCGCAGCACGCCGTTTTCGATCAGCGTCGTGCAGCGGGTCGGCGTGCCTTCGTCGTCGACGTTGAGCGAGCCGCGGCGCGAGCCGAGCGTGCCGTCGTCGACGACCGTGCATTCCGGCGCCGCGACCTGCTCGCCGATGCGACCCGAGAACGCAGACGTGCCCTTGCGATTGAAGTCGCCTTCCAGGCCGTGCCCGATCGCCTCGTGCAACAGAATGCCGGGCCAGCCCGGCCCGAGTACGACGGTCATCGTGCCGGCGGGCGCCGGTGCTGCGTCCAGGTTGACCAGCGCGCTGCGCACTGCTTCGTGCACCAACTCGCGCCAGCGATCGTTGTCCGTGAACCTCGCGAAGTTGTAGCGGCCGCCGCCGCCTGCATAGCCCTGCTCGCGGCGCTCGCCGTCTTGCACGATCACCGATACGTTCATGCGCACCAGCGGCCGCACGTCCGCAGCGAACGTGCCGTCGCTCGCCATCACGAGCACGACTTCATGCGCGGCCGACAGGCTGGCCATCACTTGCGTGACGCGCGGATCGACGCGACGCGCCTCGGCATCGACGCGTTCGAGCAGTTTCACTTTCTCCGCGTCGCTCAATCCTTCGAGCGGGTCGTTCGGGAGATACAGCTGATGACCAGTCGACGCGTGCCACGCCTGCACGGAGTTGGTCGCGCCGCTGCGCGCGATCGCGCGCGCAGCTTGCGTCGCTTCGGTCAACGCGGGCAGCACGATCTCGTCGGAATACGCAAAGCCGGTCTTCTCGCCCGCCAACGCACGCACGCCGACGCCCTGCTCGATGCTGTGGGTGCCGTCCTTGACGATGCTGTCCTCGAGCGACCAGGATTCCTCGCGCACGAGCTGGAAATACAGGTCGGCGTAATCGACGCTGTGTCCCATGACGTTGCCGAGCGCGCGCGCGATGCGGTCCTCATCGAGGCCCGACGGCGCCAGGATCGCGCGGCGCGCCATGTCTATCGGTTGTAGCGGTGTCTGCAGCTGCGGAAGCTCGATGTGCAACGGACTGGAGCTCTCGGTCGTGTTCGCGCTCGTCACTTCGTCACTCCGTCACTTCCGCCACTTTGAATTTTCGATGGGCGAGCGCCGGGAACCGACCCCGCAGCTCATGTTGCAATGTGCGGTCGATCTCCGCGACTGCAAGGCCGGGGCCGGCCTCCGCGACCCGCGCGATCACGTGGCCCCACGGATCGACGATCATCGAATCGCCGTACGTCTCGCGGCCATTTTCGTGGTTGCCGCTCTGCGCAGGCGCCAGCACATAGCAGAGATTCTCGACCGCGCGTGCGCGCACCAGCAGTTCCCAGTGCGCCCGGCCCGTCGGTGCAGTGAATGCCGATGGCAGGCTGAAAACCTCCGCGCCCTGCGCCTGCAAGACGCGGAACAGCTCGGGAAAGCGCACGTCGTAGCAGACAGCCATACCGAGGCGTCCGAGCGGCGTCGTCGTGACCATCGGCTGCGAGCCGGGCACGACCGTAGCTGACTCGCGATAGCGCTCTTCGCGCCCGGGGATGTCGACGTCGAACAGATGAATCTTGTCGTAGCGCGCGACGTTGCGACCGCGTTCGTCGAACACGAGGGACGCAGCTGCAACTCGTCCGGGCTCGGCCTCATCCCGGATCGGAATCGTGCCGCCGACGATCCACATGCCCAGCTCGCGCGCGCAGTGTCCGAGGAACGCCTGGATCGGGCCCTCGCCAGCGACTTCGGACACCTCGAGCTTGTCCGCCTCCTTGTGGCCCATGATCGCGAAGTTCTCCGGCAGCGCGGCTAACACAGCGCCCTGTGCATGCGCGCGCTCCAGCAGCCCGCGGGCAGTGGCGAGATTCGCCGCCACGTCCGGGCTGGTGGTCATCTGGATGACAGCTGCTACCGACGTCGTCATTACTTTCCCGTAGTGGTGCCCTGTTGCTCTGAGACTTTGATCGCCGCAGCGTCGACTCGTTCGACCGTGGGATTCTCCCAGGGTCCGGTGATCCGATAATAGCCGCGCGTGATGCCCTTGAGCGGCTCCTTGAAGACCTGCGAGAACAGCAGCACGGCCGCGCCGACCACCGGGCCGCCCGCCAGCGCGCCTGCTACGGGGAGCGAGGCACCGAGGTTGCCCGTCACGACCGCGGTCTGATCGTAATCGTGCGTCGCGAGACCGGTACGCCCGGCGATGCCGATTTCCGCAGCGGGGCCACGGAGCAGGAGATTGCTGGTAAAGGCATTGCCGTCGCGCAGCTCGAAGTCGCCCTGCACCTTGTCGAACGCGAGGCCCTTGTCGGTGAGATCCTTGAAATCGAGCGCGAGCCGCCGCGGCAGCGCGGCGACGCTGAACAGTCCGAGCACCCGGCCGGCGCCGGGTTGCACTGCGAGGATCTGACCGGTCTCGGCCTTCACGCTAATGGAGCCTGCGGCACGATCGAGCATGTCGCCGTCGAAACCGCCGGACCACTTGAGATCGCCTTGTACCTCGCCGTGCTTCGCTTCGAGCACATCGTTGTAGCCGAGCGCGCGCAGTGTCGCTGCCACATCGTCGCTGGTCACGGAAGCTTTGAGCGACGACTGCTGGCCTGCGGGCGTGACGACCCACTCGCCCTGCCCTTCGGCATGCGCCGAAGCGCCGTGGATCGAAGCGTTCTCGAAGCGAATGCCCTGCGGCACGCGCGTCGCTTGCAGATCGAACGTGCCGAGACTGCGATTGCCCAAGCTCAGCTCGCCGACGTGCACCAGCAGATTCGGCAAATTGCGCGGGTCGCGGGTGTCGGGCGCGTCCGCGGTACCGCTCGACTCCGGTTTCTCCAGCGTCAGCCGTTCGAGCGTGGCGCGCAGCACCTGCGCTCCGCGGAACTGCTCCGGAATCAAAACCTGTCCCGCCGCGCCCGGACCGTCCACATCGACGCGCCAGCCCGCCGTGGTCGCCTGCAGCACGCCACGAACGTCGTGCCATTGATAGCCAGCCAGTTCGAACGTGCCGACGCGCACGTTGGCTGCCTGCAAATAGTCGGATAACGTCTTGCCGCGGTCGCCCGCATCGCCGGCCGAGTCATCGCCGCGCAATGCCAGCCAATCGTCGAGCACGAACCGCTCGACCGCGCCTTCGATGCGCAGGCCGCGATGATTCGGCAGCGCGGGCGCATTGCCGTCCGCGCGAATGCCGCCGCGATCCAGCGACCAGCTGCCGCCTTCGCTCGACCGCGCAACCCGCACGATCGCACGAACGTTGCCGAGCCAGCTGCGTGCGAGCACTGCAGCGTCGCCGTCCGACTCCAGCGTGACCTGGAACGGCCTCTGCTCGCTCTCGCCCTTGCCGATGGGTTCGGGCAAGGCGATCCCCAGCCCGCGCAGATCGGACTCGATACGTACGCCGGACTTGCGTTCGGCCTCGGCAGTCTCGGTGTGGAAGTCCGTCGCGAGCTTCCACGCCGTCGAGCCACTGACCTTGACGGCAGATGGCAGAAACGCCTTGAGCTGTGCGGCGGCCGCGGTGCCCGTGGCGCTGAGCGTCGAGGCAGTGTTTCCCTCGGGTCGAACCACGACTTCGAGAGGACCCCCGAGCCACTCTCCACGCAGGTCCGCGGCGGCGACCAATGTGTTGCGCACAGTCAGACTGCCTTGCAGCGAGCGCACGGGCGCATCGACATCGCGCATCGACACGTTCGCATCGGCGAAGCGCGCGGTGACCTCGATCTTGCGAGCGTCGAGATTCCGGATCGGCAGATCCAGGTCGATAGCGGCATCGATCGCGCCGTGTCCGCTGAGACGCGCGAATGGCTCGCCGAGCGCCGGCGCGAGCGGACTGCTGCTCAGAAGCGTCAGGCCCTCCTGCAGATCGCCGCGCGCTGTGGCTTTGATCAGCAGATGCGTCTGCTTGAGATCCGGGATGTCGGCAGTCGCAGCGTTGAGGTGCAATCCGCCGACGGTCCCGGCGGTCGCGTGAATGTGCATGCCCTGGTTGCGGAACTCGAGATCGGCCGTGACATTGCTCGCCGGCGTCCAGCCCGGCTGATAGTCGAACAACGCATCTTCGACGTGACCGCGCACCAGGAACAGGCCTTCGTTCTTGCGGAACGGGAAGTCGCGGATCGAGCCTCGATAGGTCAGATCGGCCGAGACCACGCGCCCGCCGAGGAACGCGCGGTCGAACCATTCCATCGTTTTCGCGCCGAGCCGGCCGGCGGGAATGTACTTGTGCGTCGAGCTGACCTTCAGGTCCGTGCCCTGCGCCGAAAGGTCGAGCATGGGCGACGAGCCGTCACCGGGAACGGTCATGCTGAAGCGTGCCGCTGCACGGCCATCGGGGCTCGACATGCGGACGTCGTTGGACTCGATCGTCCACGCGCCGTTCGACTTGCTCCAGCGCACGGTGGCCGCCACGTCTTGCGCCGCGAGCGGTTCGCGAAACATGCGCGGCAGCTCGAAGCGGACGTCGTCCGCAGCGACTTTGAATTCACCTTCGTCTTGCGTCAGCCGCACGGCGCCGCTCAAGCCGGCGGCGCCCGGCGATCGTTGCACCGGTGCGAACGACAAGTCATCCAGGCGGGTCTGCAGCGAATATTTCGGCGCGCTCTCGGCACTCTCGCGCTCGAACTCGAACGAGACTTCGCTGAGAGTGCCGGTGGCATTCAGTGCGCGCAGCCGAGCTACGGCGTCGCTCTCGGGCACATACGCGAGGAGCGGCCACAAAGCGTCCAGTACGACTCGATCGGTCTTGCCGCTGGCTTTCACGTGGCCGTCGGCCGTCTGCAGCCACTCTCCCTCGATGCTGGCCGCGAGCCACGCGGCAGTGGGCCGCGCCATGTTCAGATTCGATACGGTTGCGTGCCACGTGTCGCCGGTTTTCTGCGCGCGCAGTCCGAAGGCGAGACGCGGATAGCTGAGCATTGCGACAGGCGCGACGTATCCAGCCGCACCAGGATCCTTTTCCTCGGGGTCTCGGGGCGGCGGCTCAGTCTTCGGCGCGCCGTCACCTGCATCGATGATCAACGGATCCGCGACCGGCAGTGCAGTCGCCCACGCCGGCGGTGCTGCGGCCACGCGCTCCAGATCGACATCCGCCGCGACTTGCACCAACGCCGGACCTTTCAGCGTGCCGCGCAGCTCGACGCTGCCGTGCCCCATCTCCGGCGCGGGCCATGCGTCCGGCAGCACGTCGGCCCATCCGGCCAGGTCCAGCTCGCGACCGTCGACGCTGAATGTCGAGACCAGCGCGGCCGCATCTTGCAGCGGGCCTTCGACGGTCGCGCTGAAGCGCAGCTCACGACCGAGTGTGCGCGGCAAGGAAGCATCGCCGCGCAGCTCCAGCAAGCGGGAATCGCGCGTCACGTCGAAGTTGACGCCGGACAGCGACCACGGACCGCGCCCGGTGATCGCGTCGCGGAACGTGACCACGGCATCGCGAACGTGGAAGCGACCCATCGGCAGCTCTTCGAGTGCGAATGGCTTGTCGCGATCCGGCAGCACGCTCATGCCGAGCAGCTGAATCCTGCCTTCCTGGGTGCGGATCAGACCGATCTCGGGCGACTCGAGCGAAAAGCGTCCCGCGGTGAGCCGCGCGTGGCGGATCGAGCTCCACAGGTCGAACGCGACGCTGCCGCGCTTCGCAGTCGCGAGCACGTGCGTGCCGTCCGGCGTGCGCACGATTGCCTGGTCGAACACGAGCTCCGGCCCGTAGAGCCGCAACCGTGCGCTCAGCGTCTTGAACTCGACCCGGATACCGCCGCGCTCATTGAGCCAGTTCTGCAGCTGGACGCGATACTCGGGCACGCGGCTGACCACGATGCCGAATGCACCGAAGGTGAGTCCGAGCAGCACGCAGGCGGATCCCGAGAGAATCAGGAGCCATTTGACGACCTTGCGGACGTGGACGGTCATTGCACGTCGGGACTCACATCAGCACCACGTCGTACTGGTCCTGGTTGTACAACGCTTCGGTCTGCAGCCGGATCGGCTTGCCCGTGTGCACCTCCAGCTCGGCGAGTGCCGCGGACTCCTCGTCCAGCAGCCGCTCGATCACGTCCTGGTGCGCCAGCACCATCAGCTCCTGGAACTCGAACTGACGCGCCTGGCGCAGGATCTCTCTGAAAATTTCGTAACAAACTGTTTCCGGTGTCTTGACGAAGCCGCGGCCCTCGCAGGTAGGACACGCCATGCACAGCATGTGTTCCAGGCTTTCGCGTGTGCGCTTGCGCGTCATCTCGACCAGGCCGAGCGGCGACACCGAGGAGATGTGGTTCTTGGCGTGATCGCTGGCGAGCGATTTCTCGAGCGCCTGCAGCACCTGCTTGCGATGCTCCTCCTCCTGCATGTCGATGAAGTCGACGATGATGATGCCGCCGAGGTTGCGCAGCCGCAGCTGCCGCGCGATCGCGACCGCCGCTTCGAGGTTGGTGCGGAAGATCGTCTCCTCCAGCGTGCGGTGCCCGACGTACGCGCCAGTGTTGACGTCGATCGTCGTCATCGATTCGGTCTGGTCGAAGATCAGGTAGCCGCCGGACTTGAGCGGCACCTTGCGGTCCAGCGACTTCTGGATCTCCTCCTCGATGCCGTACAGATCGAAGATCGGCCGGTCGCCGTCGTACAGCTGGATGCGCTCCGCCATGTCGGGCATGAAGGTCCGCGCAAACTCGAGCATGCGCTGGTGTGTCTCGGGGTGGTCGACGCTGACCTTGTCCACGCCGCTGGAGACGACATCACGCATCACGCGCACGGCCAGCTGCAGGTCTTCGTAGACCAGGTTGCCGGGCCGCGTAGTCGCAGCCTTCTCGCCCAGCACCGCCCAGAGTTTCTGCAGGAACATCATGTCGGCTCGCAATGCGTCCGGCGTGGCGCCCTCTGCAGCAGTACGCACGATATAGCCGCCGGTTTCATCGCTGGCCAGGAACAGATTCGCTGCATCGCGCAGCCTGAGCCGCTCCGCCTCGTCCTCGATGCGCGCCGAGATGCCGACGCCGCGACCCTTCGGCATATACACCAGGTAACGCGACGGAATCGTGATGAACGTGGTCAGCCGCGCGCCTTTGGTGCCGAGCGGATCCTTCAGCACCTGCACCAGAATTTCGCCGCCTTCGCTGACGAGCGCCTGGATGTCGGGCGTGCGGACCTCGTCGTCGACGGGCTCATCGGGCTTGCCGTTCTCGCCGACAGCCGGATGCACGATGTCCGAGGCGTGCAGGAACGCAGTGCGCTCGAGGCCGATGTCGACGAATGCCGCCTGCATGCCCGGCAGTACGCGCGACACGCGTCCTTTGTAGATATTGCTGATCAGGCCGCGGCGATTCGCCCGCTCCAGGAAAATTTCCTGCAGCACGCCGTTCTCGACCAGCGCAGCGCGCACTTCGCGCGGGCTCACGTTGACCAGGATCTCGGTCATGCGTGCGCTCCGATCGCGGTCAACAACTCGCCGGTCTCGAACAGCGGCAGGCCCATGATCCCGGAGTAACTGCCGGCGATCCGCTCGATGAACAACGCCGCGCGGCCTTGCACTGCGTACGCGCCGGCTTTGTCGGCCGGTTCGCCCGAGCGCCAGTAGCGCCGGATCTCCTCGTCGGCGAGTTTGCGGAACGTCACGTCACTGACATTCACCCGCGACTGACAACCGTCCGACGCTCGCAGCGCGACCGCAGTAAACACCTGGTGCGTGCGCGCCGACAGCAGAGTGAGCATCCGCGCGCAGTCGTCCTCATTGCGCGGCTTGCCGAGGATCTGGTCGTCCAGCACGACTGCAGTGTCGGCACCCAGCACCGGCTGACGCTGCAGAGCGGGAAGCTTCTGCCACAGCGTTTCGGCCTTGAGCACCGCGAGGCGGCGGACGTATTGCTCCGGCCCCTCGCCGCTGCGCGCAGTCTCGTCGACGTCGACCGGCTGCACGCGGTGCGCCACGCCGATCTGGTCGAGCAATGCACTGCGCCGAGGAGAGGCGGAGGCCAGAAAGATCAAAGAGTTGGAGGAACTTCCCATCCGCGGAAGGATACAAGGTCAGGAGGGCTCCGTGACATTGTTCGAGTCTCGAAATGAACTCGCCATGAACCTTAGGCGAAGCGCTGGTGCCGCTCGAAAGTAGCGCGGTCCCCATCGCTGAAAAATACCAGGTGCACGCGGCGGACCGAGTGAGCGTTGTCCAGCGCTTCGGCGATCGCCCGCGACGCCACGGCCGCGGCACGGTCCTTGGGGTATCCATACGCGCCGGTCGCGATTGCCGGGAATGACATCGACTGCAGTCCTTCGGCATCCGCCAGCTCGATAGCCTTGCGATAACACGACGCGAGCAGCTTGGCCGCGGGCTCGTCCGCTCCCCAGATCGGACCGACTGTGTGCACGACGAAGCGCGCGGGCAGGTTGCCGGCTGTCGTCAGCACGGCCTCGCCTACCGGCAGTCCGTCGGGATAGCGCGTACGCCTGAGCTCGCTGCAGGCCGCCGGGATGGCGGGGCCGCCACGCCGATGAATCTCACCGTCGACTCCGCCGCCGCCCATCAGCGCTGCATTGGCTGCGTTCACGATCACATCGACTGCGAGGGCCGTGATGTCACCGGTGCTGACGATGACCCGGCCTCCGAGATACGTCTGCGGTGTCATGCCTTTACCCTCAATCGACTTCGCGCCGGATCCAGCGCATGGCCCCCTGCGGGTCGTCGAACATGCGCATCTTGATGCGCACACCGACCGCCTCGCTGATGACTATCAGCACGTGGCCTGCTGCCGCCAGCGAGCCGGGCTTGAGCACGGCCGCCCAGCGCACCTCGCAGGGCACTTCGACCCGCAGGATATAGTCGCGCAGCTTCTGGATCTCGGAGTAGTCCCATTCGCCGTTCGCTTCGCGATAGTCGGCGATGGCGTTCATTTCAGGGCGGTAGTGCGGGTCTGCCTGGGCGCGGTTCAACAGATCGATCAACGCGTCGCAGCTCAGCTGTCCCCATGCCTGCAACCTCAGCAGGTTTTCCTGCTGGTCGATCGAATACTTCGTCTGCATGGTGTTCGGCCGTACCCCCGCTTACGCCGCCCGGACTGCGTAGCGACGCTAACACAATCTGGACGTAACGTGACGCAGTACGCGGCGTGCCCCGGCTGTGCCCCCTACCGTGGGCGGGTTTGTACCAGCCAGCGGCACGGCATGCAGAATCTCGGCGACAAGAAGTCCAGCAGCGGACGCCACACGCAGCCGGCGGCATTTCCGGTCATCCCCGGATACCGCTTCCTGCAGACGATCGCCCGCTCGCCGAAGTCCGAGATTCACGTCGCCCACTCGCAGGAGCTGGGCCACAACGTCGCCATCAAGGTGCTGCGCACCGGCCCGTTATCCGAATCGCCCGCCGGCGAGGAGGAGCGCTTCGAGCGCGAGCGCGACCTGCTGATGCGGCTCAAGCACCCCTCGGTCGTCGACGTGTACGACTGGGGCCACGGCGAAGACTTCCGCTACATCGTCACCGAATACTTCCCGAGCGGCAGCCTCGAGCTGCGTATCCGCAATCTGATGACGGTCAAGGACAGCATCGACATCTTCCTGCAGATCGCCGGCGCGCTGGTGGTCGTGCACAGCGCCGGGCTGTGCCATCGCGACCTGAAGCCGGCGAACGTGATGATGCGCCAGGACGGACGCATCGTGCTGATCGACTTCGGCCTGGCGAAGCGCCAGGACAGCGGCATCACCAACGCCGGCGAAGTGCGCGGTTCGCCGTACTACATCAGTCCCGAACAGGCCGAAGGCGCGCCGGTCGACCCGCGCAGCGACCTCTACAGTCTCGGCGTGATGTTTTACGAAATGCTGACGGGACAGCGTCCGTTCCGCGGCAGCACCGTCATTTCGATCATCCAGGCCCACCGCAACGACCCGATCCCGATGTTGCCGGCCGAGCTGAGCCCGTTTCAGCGCTTGCTCGACGCGCTGCTGGCAAAGGATCCGCGCGATCGATTTCCGAGCGCAGTGACTGCCATCGCCGAACTTGCACGGATGAAGGTGTAGCACGCTGTAGGTCGGGCTTTAGCCCGACGCTACGCTCGATGGTACGGATGCCGCTTGATGATGCTCACCGCGCGATAAAGCGCCTCCGCCACCACCACTCTCGCCAACGCATGCGGCAACGTCAGCGCTGACAACGACCAGCGCAGCTCCGCGCGTGCGTCGACGTCCGGCGCGAGGCCATCGGGTCCGCCAATGCAAAACGCGACGTCGCGGCCTTCCTGCGCGCGGCTCTCCAGAAACTTCGCGAGTTGTTCGCTCGACAGCGACCGCCCGCCGACCTGCAGCGCAACGACATAGCAGCCCGCCGGCAACGCCGACAACATGCGCTCGCCTTCGCGTGCGATTGCCTGCTGCGCAGCGCCCGCGGAGCGCTGGCCGAGCGCGATCTCTTTCAATTCGAGCCGGTATTCGCCCGCGAGCCGCCCGGCATATTCCTCGAAGCCGTGATTGACCCAGTCAGGGAGCTTGGTGCCGGCAGCGACCAGCAGCAGACGCAAACCGGGCGCCTCTAGACGGTAGCCGCTTCGCGCCGCGCCGCGCTGATGTCCCACAGACTTTCGAGTCGATAGAACTCGCGCACTCGCGGCAACATGATGTGCACGATGATGTCCTGCAGGTCGACCAGCACCCACTCGCCATCGCGCTCGCCCTCGACACCCATCGGGCGGAAGCCCGCCTTCTTGGCGTGCTCGACGATGCGATCCGCGATCGAGCGCACGTGGCGGTCGGAATTGCCGCTGGCGATGATCATCGTGTCCGCAATGTCGGTGAGCTTGTGCACGTCCAGCACGCGCACGTTCACGGCTTTCATCTCATCGAGCGCGCCCTCGACGACTTGCACGAGCGGTCGGATCCTGCGCACGTTTGCCGGCGGCGGCGCCGCCTTGCGTGGCGCAGTCTTCCGCGCGGCACTTTTGGCTTTCGGAGCGGAACCTGCACGTCGTGAAGTCTTTGCGCGCTTGACAACCATGCTCACCTCTTGGATCGATAACATCCCGTTTGCTCGATGATCTCCCGCACGCCGTCCGGCATCAGATAGCGCGGGTCGCGCCCCGCCGCGATCAGCTTGCGCACTTCCGTCGAAGAAATCTCCAGCTGCGTCACCGCGTGGATGTAGATGCAGCCCGCGCGCTTCTCGTGCAGGTCGCCGCTGCGGCCGGTGCCGCGATCCACGAGCAGCTCGCCCAGCGGACCCATGCTCGGCGCGCGCCAGCCCGGCCGGTGCGCGACCACGAGATGTGCCAGCTCGAGCAGCTCACGCCACTGGTGCCACTTCGGCAGGCCGAGAAACGCATCCATCCCGACTATCAGCGACAGCGAATGGTCGGGAAAGTCGGCGCGCAGCGTGCGCATCGTATCCACCGAATACGACAATCCTTCGCGGCGGATCTCGCGGTCGTCGACCACGAAGCCCGGTTGGCCGGCGATCGCCGCCTTGACCATCGCGTAGCGCTCCGCGGGACTCGCGACCGTCACCTCGCGGTGCGGCGGGTTGCCGGCGGGCATGAAGCGGATTTCGTTCAATCGCAGCGCCTGCAGCAACTCGAAAGCGGTGCGCAGGTGGCCGAAGTGAATCGGGTCGAAGGTGCCGCCGAAAATTCCGCTGCTCGTCATGCGACCGTCGCTACCTTCACGCCCGCAAGTCGCGCGACCAGCCGTTCCAGCGCGAGCCACGGGTCGCCCTTCTCGACGCCCTTGATCGTGCGATCGACGCGCTCTGCATCGAGCAGCAGGCTGCGCAGCGTGTGACCGTTCATGCGGCCGAGCGCTTGGCCCATCGCCGTCTGACGCGGACGCCACACGTACAAGGCGTTCATCGCGGACTCCGCGCTCTGCCCTCGCCGCATCAAACTGCGCGCACGCGCCATCCACTGCAGGTCCTTGTTCACCGCCCACAGCACGAGCGTCGGCTCGACATCTTCGCCCCGCAGGCCTTCGAGAATTCGCAGCGCACGCGCAGTCTGCCCGCGCATTGCTGCCTCGCCGAGCTGCAGCACGTCGAACCGTGCGCTGTCGGCGACTGTATCGAGCACGGTCTCGGCAGTGATCGGCCCCGGCGGCAGCAGCAGCGCGAGCTTCTCGATCTCCTGGTGCGCTGCCAGCAGATTTCCTTCGACACGCTCGGCAAGCAGCGACGCAGCCGCGGAATCAGCCTGCAGCTTGTGACGTCCGAGACGCTCGCGAATCCACGCGGGCAGTCGCGGCAGATCGACGGGCCACACCTGCACGAGCACGCCGCGCTTTTCCGCCGCGCTCACCCAGCGCGAGCCCTGCGTACGGCCGTCAAGCTTCGCCGTGATGATCAACACCAGCGTGTCGGGCGACGGTTGGTCCGCGAGCTCGACGATCGCGTCGGCGCCCTGCTCGCCCGGCGCGGCATTCGCCATGCGGATCTCGACGATCTTGCGTTGGGCGAACAGCGACATCGAGCGGCTGCCGGCAATCAGGCCCTGCCAGTCGAAACCGCGTTCGACGACGTGCAGCTCGCGCTCCTCGAATCCCTGCTTGCGCGCCGCGGCGCGGATGGCATCCGCGGCTTCGTTGACGAGCAACGGCTCGTCTCCGGACACGAGATAGATCGTCTGGAGCTGACGGGCCAGGCTGGATGCGAGGTTGTCGCCGGAAATCTTCACTTCAGGAGCGCGGGGCGTCGCGGGCGCGACGGGGCGGAAGACTTCGGAAGTGGACGGTCGAACAAGGTTGATCCGGGTAAAAGTTGGGGCGATTATGGCCCAAGCCGACCGGCGAGGCCATAGAAGGTGCCATGCTGCGCCAGTTGCTGCATTCCGTTGCATCCGCCCGCAGTACCCGTGCGTTTCGGGCGTGCCTGACGGCTCTTTCCTGCTTCGGTTGCGGAGATCAAGTGAGAGCGCTGGACGACTCGTCGTACGAGGCCGCCCGCGAAACGATGGTTCGCGAGCAGATCGTCGCGCGCGGTATCCGCGACCCGCGCGTCGTCGAAGCCATGCGCCTGGTGCCGCGCCACGCGTTCATTCCCCAGGCGGAGCGCGACCGGGCGTACATCGATGCACCCGTGCCGATCGGCCAGGGCCAGACGATCTCACAGCCCTACATCGTCGCGTTGATGACAGAGTTGGTCAGGCCGCAATCTAGCGACCACGTGCTCGAAGTGGGAACGGGCTCGGGCTATCAGGCGGCAGTGCTCGCGCGGCTCGTGGCGCACGTTTACACGATCGAGCTCGAGGAGACGCTGGGACGCCGCGCGCAGGCAGTGCTGGGCGAGCAGAAGTCCGACAACGTCACCGTGCGGGTCGGCGATGGCTACGGCGGCTGGCCCGAGCACGCGCCCTTCGACATCATCATCGTGACCGCTGCGCCCGAGCACGTTCCGCAACCGCTGATCGACCAGCTCAAGCCCGGCGGCCGGCTGATCGTGCCCGTCGGGCCGCGCTTCACGGTCCAGCAACTGCAGTTGCTCGAAAAGGACGCCGCCGGCGAGGTGCGCACCAGGAACGTGTCGCCGGTGATGTTCGTGCCCTTGCGCCGGCCGTGATTGGGTGCCGGGAGAAGAAAACAGGGGAAACTCAGTAGTGCAGCATAGCGCTGCTGCTCTGGTAGGCTTGAGGCACATACTGATACACGCGCGCGATGTAATGCTGCACCGCTGAGTTTCCCCTGTTTTCTTCTCCCGGCACCTAATCACGCATGCGCTTCGACCTCACCGATCTCAAACTCTTTCTGCACGTGGTGGAAGCCGGCAGCATCACAGCCGGTGCCGATCGCATGCACCTGGCGGTGGCCGCGGCGAGCACGCGGATCCGCAATATGGAGATCGAGCTCGGCACCGCGCTGCTGAATCGTGATCGACAGGGTGTGCAGCCAACCCCCGCAGGCCGCACACTCGTGCATCACGCACGCCTGCTGCTGCAGCAGGCCGAGCGCATGCGCGGCGAGTTGAGCGAATACGCCGATGGCTTGAAGGGCCACATCCGCTTGATGTCGAACACCAACGCGCTCACGGAATTCCTGCCGGAGCCGCTCAGTCAGTTCCTCGCCTCGCATCCCCAGGTCAACATCGATCTCGAGGAGCGCCTGAGCGATGAGATCGTCGCAGCCGTCGCCGATGGACAGGCGGATATCGGCATCGTCGCAGGCACCGAAGACGTCACCGGCTTGGAAGTATTCCCGTTTCGCGTCGATCGCTTCGTGCTCGTCACCGCCGCCGGTCATCCGCTCGCTGCCAAGGAACGCATCGCCTTTGCCGAGGCACTCGATTGCGACTTCGTAGGCCTGGATCGCACCAGCTCGCTGCAGCGATTCCTGTCGGAGAAGGCCGAGCGCACCGGGCGCAGGCTCAAGCTGCGCGTGCAGCTGCGCAGCTTCGATGCCGTGTGCCGGCTCGTCGAGTGCAACGTCGGCGTCGGCATCGTTCCGGAAACCACGGCCGTGCGCAGCATGAAGACGATGTCGCTGCGCCGGATCGACCTCACCGACGACTGGGCGCAGCGCAACCTCACCATCTGCGTACGACGGCTTGCGGACCTGCCGATCCACGCACAAGAGCTGGTGCGCAGCCTCGCCGGTCCTGCTGAAACTCCACGGAGCGTGACTCATGCTTAGTCGGATCTGCGTCGCACTGATCGCAGCCAGCACAATCGCCGGCGCCAGCGCCGAAACCATCGTCGTGCACAACGTGCAAGGCGTGACGCCGGTAGGACAGAAGGGATTGGCAGAGTTCAACACCATCATCATCGAAGACGGCCGTATCAAGCAGATCGGCGCCTATGCGGATATCGCGCACAGAGTTCCTGCGAAAGACATCGACGGCGGCGGCAAGTACGTGCTTCCC
>Ga0268265_10000886_pt1 | contig 27937 bp, 26 predicted proteins | sample KBSSwiS52_FD_190355 | JGI IMG/M metagenome (GOLD analysis project Ga0268265, IMG submission 190355) | Switchgrass rhizosphere microbial communities from Kellogg Biological Station, Michigan, USA - KBS Switchgrass S5-2 (SPAdes) (version 2) | ecosystem: Host-associated > Plants > Roots >...
CAATCGCTCGCTCGCGCGGCGTGCCTTCCAGCGGGACCTGCCAACGGCGCTGCTGGAGCGTCGCACCAAAGGCGGACCCGATGCCTTCGCCATCAAGATGATCGCGCACAACCTCGCCGAAATCCGCGACCATCTGCTCGGTGGCCTCCTGGCCGAGCGCGGGCTGCTCGATCTCCATGCCCTCGACACCGTGCTCACGTCCGAACGCGTCGCGCAGGGCACCGCCTATGTGCGGCTGCTTTCGCTGATCGATACCGAGGCATGGGTGCGGACATGGTCGGGCGCGTAGAATCTGACCGGCACTCATTGGATCGGCACGGCGCTTCCTTCGGCGGCCGTCGCCTTCATCGCCAGCCATCGTTCGGCTTCCACGCGCCGATCTGGATCCAACGGCATCCGGCTCTTCAGCCAGAAGTCGAACCAGGCGAGGTTACGGCGATAGACCGCCAGCCGATGCGCCGGCTGCCATTTGACATGATGCTCGTCGGGAAACACGAACAGATCAACCGGCTTGCCCGCCTCTCGAAGCGCCGTGAAGCTCTCGAGACCTGCCTGATATTCATCGTCCGGCGCCTGCATCAGGAGCGGAAACGCCACCCGCTCAGGATTTTGCGCGATCGATATCCGGGACCAGAAATCCGGGGAATCCTCGGTCAACGCCGGCCAGCCGATTTCCTTGTAGGCGCGGGCGATCGCCGGTCCCAGAATCGCGCCCTGCGACTTCTCCCAGCAGCAACTGCTGACCGCGCCGGCGGCGAACATCCTGCTGTTGAGGGCAGCGAACTGCACCGAAGAGGTGCCGTCGCTGAGGCCGGTGATCCCAACATGATCGGCATCGACGATCCCGCGGTCGATCAGCAGCCGCACAGCGGTTTCGGTCGAAGACAAAATGTTGCGCCGCTGCCTGAAGTTGACGAGGTCGGCCTTGTCGACATCGCGCCAGCTTTTGGCGTCGCGGCCACCATCGGGCGATTTCGGGTTCTGCAGGCTGAGCACGGCATAGCCATTGTTGGCGAAGGACTGGATCGGAAATTCGTCGCCGACACCGCCGCGCAGGAACTGCCGCGTGATATATTGAACGACGATCAGTGGATAGCGCTTGCCCCGCTGGTAGCCGACGGGAAGCACGAGATCGCCAAACGCCTCGACGCCGAAAGCCGTTTTCCAGTGCAGCCGCTCGGCGCGCCCCAGCGTGAGGCGGGAATATTGCGGGTTGGGATCGAACAATATCGTCGTACGCCCGCTCGTCGGATCGAGCCTGATCAGGCGCCGCGGCGTCGTCGATGACTCGTGAAGGCAGATCAAATCGTCACCGGCAGGCTGGCATTCGACCAAGAGGTCATTGGTCGCGAAAAGGCGTCGCGGCGCGGACCCGGGCGACCAGGCGTAGATCGCCGTCGCCTCGCGTCCCCAGCCTTCGCGTCGCACGTAGCGGACTGTGCGGCTGTCGGTCGTCCACCAGAGCTTCGGCTCGGTGGCGTCGCATTCGGGCTTGTCGCAGAGGGTGCGGCGACCATTCGCATCCTCGACGACCAGTTGATGAGGCGGCGGAAATGTCGATCCGCGACTCACTCTCGTCCAGGCTTTGCGGCCGTGATTGGAGATGCCGAGCGCGATGGCGCCTTCGGGCGCATCGGCCGGGAGCGGCGCGAGTATAGCCGCTTCCAGCTTCTCAGCCGGCCGGGTGTGGCCGGTGGCGCCGTCCCACACCAGCGTTTGCGTCGGCACTGGCGCCGGGACAAAGGGCGCGTCGCCTGCCACCGGCGAAAAGCGCTCGTCATAATGCCAGCCCGACAGCCCTTCGCGGGCGATCGCTGCCCGCGCCTCCGCAAGCGCCGGCCGGGTCGCGTAGATGATCGACCTGCCATCGGCCGAGAGCCGGAAGTCCAGAATGTCGCTATCGCCGTGCGTCAGTGGCGCGCTGGTCCGGGATGCGACGTCCGCTCGCCAGATCTGTACGACACCATCGACCTTCTTCAGAAAGGTGACGGATTTCCCGTTGGGCGACCAGCGCGGTGTGATGATCCTGGCGAAGCCGGATGGAATATCCGCGCGACCGGAGGCGTTGGGATAGGTCCAGCGAATCAGGTCGCCGCCCTGATCGACGAGGACCGGCTTCGCGCCCTGCCGCGTCTCCACCACGACGATGCCCTGGCAATACGTATTGCGGGCGGGATCGGCGCGCCGGATTTGGAAGGCCAGCATGCGGCCGTCCGGCGATAGCGCGAAAGCCGGCGCCGTGTCGTGGAACTCGGGCAGCGATCCGATGTCGCGCAGCAGCACGAGATCCTCCGGTTCCAGCGCCCGGGCATTTTCCAACGGTTCCGACGGATCGGGCAGGAGCGATGCGCAATCCTCCGCCTGCGCGAACGCAGGCGGAGTCGAGACGATGGCGGCCAGTGCGGCTGCAGCGAACAGCCCTGTGATCGAATCGCGCATGGCTCTCACCAGCTCTTCGTCAGCGCGACGCCGACCGAACGGCCAACGATCGGGTAGTTGGTCGAGTCGAACGGCGTCGACGTCGCGCTCTGTGTCCTGATCCAGTCCGGTTTCTCGTCGAGCAGGTTGAGCACCGACAATCTGATCGTGATGCCGCTGAAGGGCCCGGTCGTATCGACCGTCCTCACCTCGGCAATCGCGTCCAATGATGTGAACGAACCGACGCGTTCAAATGGCGGAACGCGGTCGTCGAGCGTGCCGCCGATATGGCTGACCACTGTCGTCAGCGCGACATTGTCGCGGTCCCAGCGCATGCTACCGCGTCCACGCCAATGGGGTGGGTCGAAGATCGTGCCGGCGCGTATGATCGTCGCCTGGCCGGCACTCAGCTTCTGGTCGCTTTCCAGATAGCTGGCCGCGATGTCGAAGTGGAGCTTGTCCCGGGAGCTGAGGTCGACGCCATATTGGAGCGACATGTCGAGCCCACGCAGCTTCTGCCGCGCGACATTCTGCAGCCGATTGTCGACGATCGCCGAGACGAGCGCCGGATCGAACGGGCCGCCGGTCTGGTTGGTCAGGCCGGTCGGGACGGCCGCGATCGCATCGAGTACCTGCTGGCTGCTCGGGTTCAGGATGACGAGATCACGATAGGCGTCACTGGCAAAGACAGCCGAGTCGCTGTCGATCGGCACGACGATGCGGTTGCGATAGCGGACGTCGAAATAGCTGATCTCGAGCCGCAGGTCGGGCAGGAAGCTGGGTGCCACGCCGAGCGTCGCGGTCCAGGTCGTGGCTTTTTCCGGTTCGAGATTGTCGCTGCCACCCGCCAGCAACAGGCCGGGCAGGCCACCGGGCGGTTGGGGCAGGAAAAAGTCGCTCGCAACGAGGATGGCCTGACGCGTCTGCCCCTGCTGCGACAGGGTCGGCGCCTTGAACGACTTGCCCCACGTCCCCTTGATCGTCACATCTGGATGCGGCTGATAGATGAGGCCGAGCTTTGGTGTGACCGGACCACCGATCCCGCGATAATGTTCGTAGCGGACGGCACCGGTCAGGCTCAAATGGTGCAGCAGCGGCTGGGCGTTGGCGGCCCCGACCAATGGCAGCGACACTTCGCCATAGCCATAATGAATATCGCGCCCGATCTCATAGTCGGTGCTCTTGCTGGTCGAGGTCGGCCGGATGATGAAGACGTCGGAATCGAGATTGACCGAGCGATAGCCGCCACCGAAGGCGACACGAACCTCACCGCCGGGGATCGTGAACAGGGCGCCCTCGGCACTGCCTTCGATCGCCTTGAAGTCGTTGTCGTAATGGACATCGTTCTGCTGGAACTTCGTGCCCCCGAAAAACACCTGCGCCGCGACGAACGTGTCGCTTTTTCCGTAAGTGCCGAGCAGCTTGAACTCCCAGTCGTCCGATGCACGCCAGCGCAGCACTGGCGTGATCGACCAGGACTCGACCTCGCGGGCCGAGACGACGCCGGTGTTGGTGGCGCTCGCGGTCGCGAGGAAGGGCGTCACATATCCGGATTTGCGGTTGTTGAACTGCCCGTCGATTTCGAGCGTCACGGCATCGCCCAATTGCTGATGCGCGGCGAGAACGGCCGCGAACTGCTTCTGGCCGGGCAATATGGTTGCGGATCGATCGAGCCGGCGCGTGAGTGAACGCTGGTCCGCCGTGACGTCGGTGGACTTGTTGTAATCGACCGCCGCCATGAACCCGCCGCTGGTCCATCTCTTGCCGGCGACCAGGCCATATTGTTGCTGCTCGGCACCCCCGCCGGTCGCGGCGCCGAACCGCGCCGAGGTCGAGATGCCGTCATAGTCGCGCCGCAGGATGATATTGGCGACGCCGCCGACGGCATCGGACCCGTAGAGCGCCGAGGATCCATCGGCGATGATCTCGACTCGCTCGACCGCCAGAAGTGGAATGGCACTGATGTCGACGCCCTGGGAGATTGCGTCATAAGCGACGCGGTGGCCGTTCACGAGGGTCAGCGTCGCGTCCGGGCCGAGTCCCCTCAGGTTGAGCGTCGACGATCCGTTGCCGTCTTCTGAAGTGCCTTGCGTGCCGACCACGCCGGGGTTCTGGCCACCGGAATAATTCTGGACGAGGCTGCGCGCGAAGCTGCCGAGATCGGTCAGTCCCTGTTCTTCGATCTTCGTGCGACTCGCGACGATGACGGGCGAGGTGGCGTCGGCGCCCCGGATATGTGTGCCGGTCACGATGATGTCGGCATCCGCCGCCGGGCGAATCTCTATCTCGCCCGACGGCGCCGATCGCCCCCGGATCAGCACGACATCCCCGCGGAACTCGGCGAGCAGGCCGCTGCCCTGCAGCAGCATCCGGATCGCATCGTCGGGCGCATATCGCCCCTGCAGCCGCGGCGCGCGCTTGCCCGCGACGGCGTCGGACGGGAAGATGATCTCGCGGCCCGAGATGCCTCCGATCGCGCGCAGCGCATCGCCCAGATCCTGCGCCTCGAGATCATAGCTTTGCGGCGCTGGCGCTTGGGCACTGGCGTTGCAACCGCCCGCTAACGCACCCGCCGCCGCCATCACCATCAGAGACACACGCAGTTTCGAAACTCGCATCCCGTTTCCCCTTCGCTGTCCGATCGGATGGACCGGCTCGGAAGGGGTTGACGCTGCCGTCCGAAAATTACGGGGTCGGGGACCGAAATTTTCGTTGGCCACTCAGCGCTGGTGCAGGACGATCTCCGCGGGATTGCTCCGATCCACCGTGAGATCGAACAGCGAAGCAAGCCGGTCGGCGATCTTGTCCGTATCGTTCACGCGGAACGTCCCCGACACTCTTCTCTCTCCGAGCAGCGGCGACGACAGCCGGATTGGCACCGGCGATCGCGCATTGGCATCGGCGATGACGGTGGCGAGCGGCGCCTGATCATAGGACATCATGGCTGATGTCCAGTCGGTGATAGCGACCCCGGCGTCGCCTGCGAGGCGCGTGATCGGAACGATCGGTGTTGCGGGCGAATAGCTGACCATCTCGCCGGGCTTGAGCCGCTTCGTCGTGGTCACCGTTGCGCGTTCTATGCCCGTTTTGGAGACATCGACGGCGCCTTCGATCAGCGTGACCGTGACGGCGCGGCTTCGGTCTATGCTGATGTCGAACTTCGTGCCGTGAGCCGTCACGGTACCGCTGCCCGCGGTCACGGTGAACGGCCGCTGCTCGTGCGCGACGGAGAATCGCACCCGGCCGCGCTCGAGCCGCAGACTGCGGTGGGAGCGGTCAAACATGGCGATCAGCAGACTGTCCGAATCCAGCGTGACCAAGGAGCCGTCCTCAAGCCGGACGGTGCGAATCTCGCCGAGCAACGTCGCCAGTTGCAGCGGACCGGGTCTCGCGGCCTGGACGAGATCGATATGATCGCCGTTCCCGTTGCCTGATTTTTGGAGCGCAAACATGACCCAGGCGCCAGAGGCCATGATGCCGACCAGCAGCGTGGCGGCGATGGCGATCAATGCCCGCCGCGATCGTCGCACGTCGCGCATGCGAGCGTCGCTCGCCTTTTCCTCGGCGAGGAACCTGCCCATCGCGAAGATTTCGCCGACCCGGTTATAGGCACTGCGATGCAGCGCGCCGCGTGCGAGCCAGGTGTCGAAGGCGGGGCGGTGGACCGGCGCGTCCGGCCCGCGCATCTTCGCGAACCAGGCCGATGCTTCCTCGGTCAGCTGGTCGCGCCGTTTCGGCTCGGGCGTATCGGGCTGTTCGGTCATTCGCTCCGCAATGCCTTGTCCAGGTGGGTGAGCGCCTGAGCGATATGCCACTCGACGGTCCGCACGCTGATGCCGAGTTTGTCGGCAATCGTCCGATAGTCCAGTTCATCGGCGCGATGGAGGAGGAACACCTGGCGCGTCCTGGGTGCCAGATTGTCGACCGCGGCACGATAGGCAGCGTGGAGGTCCGCGACCTCGATCGCGTGCGCCTGGTCCGGCGCAATGGCGAGATCAGTCTCGTCGACGACGCAAAAGGGACCGTGCCGGCGCGCATGCCGGCGCGAACGGTCGATCAGCAGGTTGCGGACGATCCGGTTCAGATAGGCTTCGGGTCGTCGCATTGCCGCGCCCGGTGCGCATGCTGCGATCCGCACGAATGCCTCCTGAACGACATCGCCGGGATCATCGCTGCCGAACAGGCGTCCGCGGATGATGCGCGTCAATCGCGGTGCCTCGCTCCGATAGATCGCGTCGAGCACGCGCGCGTCGATCGCCTCACCGTCGATCGCATCCTGGGGTGCGACGCCCTTGTTCTGCCGCATCGGCTCAGCAGCCAATACGGTAGCAGCAACCCATCCGGTCGCCGACACGCTGAAAAATGAAAGTCACAACTAGCCCGTCCAGACGAGCCGGCGATTTGCTTGGAGCGGGCTTTCCGACCGTCAGGGTCGGAAGCGTGTGATGCCTGGCAGGTCTATCCTACGGTGCCGTTGCCGGCCGACGTCGCACCGCGCACCATTTGTGCGCGATAGCTTCCAGGAATTCAAGTGGATGATCTGATGTCGACGGTGCGAATGGGATCGCGAACCATATGCCCGCAGCGTGACGGCGACCTGGATTGGGAACTGACCAGGATGATCAGGGTAGCGCCGCTTCCCGAAGCACCCGCATCGCCTCCCGGAACACGCCCTCATATTCGGGACGATCGCTCATCTGCTGCGACAGTCGGTCCTTCCATAGCCGGCTGAGCCGCGCCTCCTTTGCCGCGATCGCATTGGCCAGACCTTCGGGCTTGCGACTTCGCGGCTCCAACTTTGCCGTAAGTTCTGCCAGCAATTCTCCCGGACGGATGTCGTGCTCGCCGAGGAGGTGCCAAAGGTCATAGAGGTCGCGGGGTTCAGTGCGGGCCTTGTCGGACAGCGCCGTAAGTTTCTTGATGAAAATCTCCTCGAGACTATAGGTGCGCAGGGTCGAGCCTTCGGGAAGATCAGCAAATTCGTCGAACGTGCGCAGGATCGGTCGATCGACGAAATCATAGCAGAACACCTCTTTGATCGTAATATCGACCTTTACATAGCCAGGCGCAGGCAGTGGCCGCTTGTAGCGCAGATAGAATGTATGAGTGTTTTGGTGGCCGTGCCGGTCGGCCCGGTCATAGACCATGACGATACCTGCGGCGGTTTGCATCTCGGCGAAAATTTCGTCGAGTCCGGCGAGAATGGAATCCAGCTCGATCGGTTTGATCAGTGAGAAATCCAGATCTTCGGAGAATCGATAAATTCTCGAACCAGCACCGACGAAGGGCGGTTCCTCCCTTGAACGCGAGATATTCGCGCAATCGGTGCCCGGCCAGCGCCGTCAGGAACCAGGCCAGGCAATAGTCGCGCTCGATGATCGTCTCCGGGATGCGGCGGGCGCCCGGTTGCATGAGAGCGTTGGCGATACGGGAAAGGTCGCGCTGGGGTATCATCAACTTCTCCGGATAGCGTCGAGTTCTTCCTGCTCGAGGTTGATGCGGATGCGCCATCGCGCGAGCATCCTGCCTTCGTCGGGGAAAAGCGGATCGAGGCGTTGATAGGTCGGGGTCAGCCTGGCACGGAGCGGTTCCAGCAAGGCAACATCGGCGAGGTCATAATATTCGAGCAAATAGCCGAGGCGACGGATCACGGCACCGACATCCAACCGGATCGCATAGTCGACAAGGTGAGGCACTTGCAGCGTATCGCGCTTCATCCACAGGGCCTTGGCAACTTCGGTGATGCCTCCGACATGGTGTGGATGGTTCAAGCCATCGATGATGGTGCGCTCGGGATCGCTGATCCTGACCTGTTGCTCCGCAGTGATCCATCGGTCCGCGAGTCCGAAAAAATTGGATTCCTTGACCTGGATGAACTGGAACTCGTAGCCGTGCAGGCGCTGGGTGCGCAATCGCCGCGCGACCGAGACCGTGATCGCAAGCTGCGGTTGAGTGACCATGTGATGCAGTTCGAGCGCGCTGCCGTGCGAGATAAAATAGGGCGCGTTGCCGACAAGGCTTTTCGCGATCAGATAGGGATCGCTCACATGCTCGGTATCGCGGCCGCGCTCGAAGGGAACGAGATTATAGAGTCCAGGCTTGAGGCGTGTGACGATACCGCGTGCCGTGGTGCTGGCGACGAGGCTGCGTGCCGATGGCAGGCGGAGGCCGGTGATTTCGGTGACGTCTTCGAGCGAAAAGATGGTCTGGCGGCGTTCATTGAGTTCGACGACAAGCTGCGCAGCGCGAGGACCCAATGTCTTCAGATTAGATTTTGCTCGCAAGGCATGCGTCCTGATGCAACGTTTCGAGCTATCGATATAACGATCGCTATATCAATGGGCAATGGGGTGCTGCCGGGCGGCGCATTATGTACGCAAAATATAGCGTCTCTGCAGTTGCGGTCTTGGCCAAAGCAGGAGGTGCCGATGCCGCTTGCCAGCATGTTCGATTGCATCGAATCGGCAGGAAAAATCCAGGATTGAATTAGGGATGGCGTGGGGTAAGGCTTTCCGTGCGATGTCTCCCCGCCCAGTGCTGCACTTTCGATCAGACAGGCGTGAACAGCGCCAGGATGTCGTCAAAATACTGGTTCAGCAGTCGAAAGGCGCTTGGCGACATCACGACGTTGACCCGGCGCCCGTCGGCTTGGTCGCGCGATCTCAGCAACAGGCCGCGATCGACCATGCGATCGATCGTCCTGAGTGCCGTTCGCGCTGGTGCACGCGTGGCACCGCACAATCCGGTCAGCGACATCGGCTTGGGATGTTCCCGGAGATAAAGGTCCAGGAGCATGTCCCACGCCGGGACGGAGATCAGGTCGCGCCCCAATGCCTGACCGAGCAACTGATGCGCACGGATGACTTTGCGGGCAACCGCGCGGCGCGAGGCGTTTGGCCCGCTACGCCTGGAAACGCGCCTCATCGCCGCTGTTACGCGTCAGCGTCCAATCGCGCGCCGACTGGAACCGTCCCCGCATAGAACTGCTCGATCAGCGCCGCATGCTCGGGCCGCAGACTGTCGACCGCGCCCATCGGATCCTCGTTCTGTGGTGAAATCAATGTCGACGGGCAGCGACCCTCGAACGTGCCGAGATTGGGCCGGTGGGCGCGATAGCCAGCCAATGCCGCCAGTTCCGGCGGAAACGTGCGGGCGATCTCGGGCGGATAAGCGAGCCAGGGGAGCTCATAGGGCTTGAGCCAACCGAGGCTGTAGCTGACAATCATCCCGCGACGTGGATGCATCGTCATGTTGGCGCCACCCGAATGGAGGGTGGACCCCAGAAAGAGCAGGGCATCGCCGGGCTTCATCACCGCCGTCACCGCTTCTGCCGGGTCGAGCAGGATCTCCTCCTGTCGCCGGTGACTGCCTGGCCAGAGCAGGGTCGCGCCATTCTCGGCGGTGTACGGAGTGAACGGCCACATGACGTTGACGAGATATTCGACGCCGGGAGCACGGACGGGCCACATGTCCTGGTCGCGATGGGGCGGCTGGACGCGACCACCGGGCATGAGTTCGATCGCCTGGGTGAGATTGAGCTGGATCGAGTCGCAGGCAGGACCGAGAATTCGCTGGACTACGTCCAGGACCAACGCGTGCCGGACGAAGGCGTCCATATGACTCGATCGACGCAACAGCGAATGAAAGCGCTTCGTCCACGGACCGTAAAACGGCCCTTGCGCGCGCGGCGTCGTCTCGAAGTCCGTTGCCAGATCGCCGGTGAGCGCCCGAACGAGCTCGGGATCGATTGCACCATCAATGACGCAATACCCCTCGCTCGAGAGCGCATCGTGCCAGGGATTGGCAGTCGTTTCGTTGACGAAGGTTGAAGTTTTCTGGGACATCAGGAGCCTCCTTCAAGCCGCGAGCGCGGACGGCACCGGCTCGGCGAGGAGGCCTGCGGACGTGTAGATTCGGCCGGCGCGCAATTCGTCGATGGTCCTGTCGGTGATCGGAATTCGCAGCGCCCCCGTATTGATGCCGGCGATCAGCCTCGGTTTGCCGAGCGCTTCGCACGCCCAGCCGAGCGACGGGATCTGCTGCAGCCACCCGGAATCGGCAATGCAGGTGAAAGCCGTGATCGCTCGCAACGTCGCAAATTCGACCGCGGCAGAAATCAGCCGGTTGCGAACGCGCAGACGGTCGGCCGCCCGCAGGCGCGGCGACAGGCAGCCACGGCTGATTTCCCAGATGCCGGACCCGCAAGGGACAGGGCTATCGCAAAGCTCGGGGAAGATCGAACCGAGCACATGCGGACCATCGGTCGGCAGCAGCCTGAACGAACCGAGGTGCTCGACGCCGTTCGCGGCGACCAGGTAGACGGCGCGTTCGGTATCGAACTGGTCGACCTCGAACGCGCCGTCGATGACCGGAACCGCCCATTTGAGCAGATCGACGAACACGCGCTTGCGATCGCGATACATGTCGTCGAGCAGCGCATGCACGCCCGGACCGGCATTGCCGGTAAAGATCTGGATCATCTGACTGACTCCCGCTGTGTGACGGGAGCGAGATCAGGCAAAAGGCGAATTGCCCGCCATCGACTGATCAGGGGATTGACTTATCTTCTAAATACCTCGGCGAATGAAACCTGGCCATCGAACAGGGCTCGTACAATCAGATAGGCTCGCTGTGCATTGCCGTAGGCACGACGAATGTTTTCGACATGTGTGTGTACCGTCGAATGGGAGATTCCGAGCAAATAACCGATTTCGGCGTCGCTTTTGCCACGGCACATCAGAACGAGCGCGTCATGCTGACGATCCGTCAGGGAAGGTCGTAGAATCAGGTTTTGGTGCGCCTTGTTGCGGCGCTGCATAATAGCTCGCGCCGCATCGAAGGCGTGTGGAACGAACCATTGCGCAAGCATCAGTGCGTCGGGCCGCAACGCGTCCATCGATGATGTACCGAACGAGCAGGTCCCGCAATATTCACCCGGAACATTTACCGGAACGGTAAACCCGAATCCAAGGCCGTAATTCCGGGCGGCCTCGAGAATGGCCATCTGACGCGGCGTGAGACTGATCATCTGCGGGATGCGCGACCACATGAATGCGGTCGCCCCTTTCATACTCGCGTGGTGTACCGGGTCGTCACGGTATAGATTATGGACCAGCGTTCTCTCGATCCAGTCCGGATGATAATTTGTCAGCCGGATTGCGTCCTCGGGTGGACCGTTGAAATTGACATGGTGACCCATGGCGAATTTTTCGAATCCGAGGTTTCGGCAGCACCGCTCGAGCTGCTCGTACAATTGATCCTCACTTTGCGCATTCGCGAATCCAGACAAAAACATTTCATATCCGCAATAATCCATCATTACACAGCCTCCGCTGATGATCGTCGGAGGACTGAACGCCATCTTACGCTACAAATCCTGGTCACTCTGCAGCTGAACGGATTCAGCCCGACGCCATTATGACCGATCAGGTGTGCATTGCACCAAGATATATTTGGTTGTGTCCGAATCGCGCTGTGAAGGAGAAGGTGGTGGGGAGGTTGGAACCGCTGAGGGGTATCCGGCCATGCAGTCTGCCAGCTCGAGTCGAGCACTTGAATCCGCGGCGAAGGAACTCGTCCGCGCACTGAAAGGCCAGTGGCGGTCGGAAGGCGCGATGTGCTGCTGCCCTGCTCACGATGATCGTTCGCCCAGTCTTTCGGTTCGGGTTGGCGAGCGAAGTCTTCTCTTCAAATGCTTTGCCGGCTGCCGGACCGACGATGTTTTGCGCGCGATCCGCCGCTTGAAGGTCGACGTGCCAACCGTGCATGATGGCTGGCGCGATGGTTGCGTGCCGGACGGCGGTCAAGACTCCCTGGCAAGCCTTGCCCGCTCGATCTGGAGTGCCGCCAGGCCGATCACGGGCCCGCCCGCAGAAGTCTATCTTGCCACACGCGGGATCGGCAATATCTCGGCCGCCTTGCGCTATCATCCGCGCACGCCGATCGGCCGGGGACGCGCGGTGCGGTTCAGGCCGGCGATGATCGCTGCCGTGACCGAACGCGACCGGCTGGTCGCCATCCAGCGCATATTTCTGGAGCCTGACGGCCATCAGCTTGCCGTGGACCTGCCGAAGCCCAAACTCGCTCTTGGCCGACCGCTGGGCGGCAGCGTCGCACTCCAGCCCGCCGAGCACCGGCTTGGACTCGCCGAAGGGGTGGAGAGCGCGCTGTCGGCATCGATCCTGCTGGGCATCCCGGTCTGGGCGACACTCGGCAACGAACGCCTGTCGCGCCTGTGGCTGCCGCCGGCTTTGGAACATCTGATCCTGCTGCCGGACAATGATCCGGCGGGCCATCTGGCGGAACGGCGCGCTCGCCAGACCTATGCCCGCGACAATCTGCTGATCGAAACGCGCTGGCCCTGGGGCGGTCAGAACGACTGGAACGATGTGCTTCGACGCGAAGGGAAGGGGGTGGGGAGGGCGTGTGGCTGGCATTCCGATGGTCGGGGTGCGCCGCATTCGGAGTGACCCTCATGAAGAACGATATCCTGTTCGTCAAAGCAGCAGACTGCGCCAAGTCGCCGGCCAATGTCAGAAAACAGAGCGATCCGGCAGCCGACGCGCAGCTCGAGGCCAACATCGCCGCCCGCGGCATCCTCCAGAACCTGATCGGCCTGCCGGTCGCGCGCAAGAAGGGTCATTTCCGCATCACCGCCGGCGGCCGTCGTCTCGATTGCGTCCACCGGCTGATCGAGAAGGGCGTGTTCGCGGCTGATTATCTGGTTCCGGTCATGGCGGTCGCGCAGGCCGGCGACGCGATCGAACTCAGCCTCGCCGAGAATTTCTTCAAGCTCAACATGAACCCGGCCGACGCATGCCGTGCGTTTCAGGACATCATCGAGACCGAGAAGAAGGCGCCGGCCGACATTGCGAAACGCTTCGGTCTGACCGAGCGGTTCGTGCTTGGGCGCCTGCGCCTTGCGGGTCTGGCCGAGCCGGTGTTCGAGGCACTTCGCGATGGCGCGATCACGCTCGACGTCGCGATGGCCTATGCCAGCACCTCCGACACCGCGCGTCAGGCGGCCACCTTCGCGGAGCTGGCAAACTCCTACCATGGCCACAACGTCAATCTGATCCGGCGGCAGCTGCAGACCGGCAGCTATAAGGGCGCCGATCCCAAGGCGCTGTTCGTCGGTCGCGACGCCTATGCGGCCGCGGGCGGTCGCTTCGACAGCGATCTCTTTGCCGACGAGGCCAGCGAGACCTGGCTCGACGGCGCCATCCTCGACCAACTGGCCGAGGCGAAACTGGCCGAGGCCGCGGCCGCTTTGCGGGACCGCGAGGGGTTCGCCGAGGTCAGAGCTACGGTCGCCTCGCACGTCCCCTATGACGAGACGTGGCGGTTGACCAAGCTGGTCGGCGATCCAGTTCCGCTCGGCGCGGACGACACTGCGCGCCGGCTCGAGATCGAAGTGGAACTCGCCGAACTCGAATCGGTCGCCGAAGATGCCGAGGGCTACACCGAAGAGCAGGCGGACCGCATCGAGCAGCTCGAGGATGAACTGGACCGCCTCAATGAAGGCAGTGCGCCAATCTCGGCCGAGCAGCGGTCGAATGCCATTGCCTATGTCGTCCTGTCTGCGGATGGCGAACCGCGCGTCCACGAGCAGCTCTATGTCGCACCGGTCGCCAGCGAAGGCGAAGCTGGGGAAGACGGTGCCGATGGCGAAAATGACTCGTCGAGCGACGAGAATGGATCGTCGCGGCCGCGCTACAGCCAGCGGCTCTCGGACGCGATGGCGATGATGAAGACCGAGCTGATCGCCGTGCACGTCGCCAGCGATCCGCATTTCGCGCTCGATCTCGGCAATTTCTTCATGGTCGACGCCGCGACGCGCAAATATGGCTGCTCCGACCTGCCGACCGAACTGCGCGCCACCGCACCGACGCCGCGGGTCCATGACTTCAAGAGCGGCACGGCCGCAGCCGAGAGCTGGACCACGCTGTGCGGCGGGCTCGACCGGAGCTGGATCGGTCATGATGATGCGTGGCAGCGCTATGACGCGTTCTGCGCGCTCGACGAGGCGGCGCGCGCTGCCTGGCTCGGCTGGGCGATCGCACGCACGCTGCAGGCGGTGCCCGCCGACTCCGAGGCCGATCAGTTCCTCAATCATATCGGCCGCAAGCTCGGCATCGACGTCGCCGCCTGGTGGCGTCCGACCGCGCGCAACTTCTTCGACCGCATCTCGAAGCCCGCCATTCTCGACCTGCTCGAGACGGTCGGCGGCGGCGACCTGAAGTCGCGCTACGCGACCGCGCGCAAATGCGACGTCGCCGAGTCGGCCGAGAAGCTGTTCGCCGGCCAGATCATCGTCGAGGCCGAGATCAAACAGGCGGCGCTCGCCTGGATACCCGATCCGATGCGGATGGATCTGGCGGCGGCAGAGCCGGTCGAGGACATGCCCGACTCGGCCGAGCCCGCCGAATCGGACGGCGATCCGGCTGCGTCCGACGCCGGAAACTGCGATCTGACGACCCCGCTGTCCGACGCCGCCTGACCGACGAGCAGGGCCGGACCTCCGGGGTTCGGCCCTGCGACTTCCGTCGGTGCTGCTCTGAACGCCCATTTCAAGGATCATGAAGATGACCCATCCGCTGATCGCCGCGGAGGCCACTCCGCGTCCGTCGATACCCGTCAAGGCAAATGCGCTTCTCGCGGTTGCACATCGCCTCGTCGATCACCTGCGAACCGGCAATCCACTGGCGCGTCGCGACCTCACCGCCTTGATGACGGCGCAGTTCGGTCAATCCGATGCGGCCGGTATCTGGTCGATGCGCGATGCCTATGACGCGCTCGAGGTCGCGCAGGTCCTGCTGCTGAGTGATCCCGATATCGCGCTCGTCGACGATGCCGATACGCCTGTGACATTGCGCTCACTCCAAGAGTTCGCGCGGCTCCTGCCGACCCAGACCTATCGCAGCGAGCGCCAGGTCGATTTCCAGATATTTTCGACACCGCTGCCGCTGGCCTGGCTGGCAGCCCACGCGGCACGCATGACAGCGGCCGACGTCGTACTCGAACCGTCGGCCGGAACCGGCATGCTGGCGGTGCATGCCCGCCGGATCGGCGCATCGCTGATCCTCAACGAGCGCGATCCGCTGCGCGCCGCGCTGCTGGCCGAGGCGCTCGGCTGTCAGGTGACCCGGCACGACGGCGCCTGCATCGACGATCTGCTGCCGCCGGACGTGCGACCGAGCGTCGTCCTGATCAACCCGCCGTTTTCGCGCAGCGAAAATCTGGGTCGCGACCGCCATGCCGGCGGGCGCCACCTGCGATCGGCCCTGGCCCGCCTCGCTCCCGGCGGCCGCTGCATCGCGCTGATGCCGCCGGGGTTCGCGCCCGATGGCTCGGGCGCCAGCGGCTATGATGCGGTCGCGAAGCTGGTCCCGCCGCGGCTCGAGATCAATCTGATCGGTAATCCCTTCGGGGCGCACGGTACGAGCATCGCCGTTCGGCTGATCCTGTTCGACAAGGGCTGGGCGGGCGAACTGCAACGGACGACTGCGCGGGATCTCGGGGCGCTGTCGTGGATCCTCCTCGACGCGCCCCTCCGCCTCGCTCCGGTTCAACCGCAACCGTGCGCTCCCATATCGGCTGTATCTCGCCCGAGCCTGCTCGCGACGCGACCGGCGCGGGCCGGCGGACTGCTCGGCAGGATCAACGCTCCGGCGCTCGCCTTGCCCGCGCGGCCCGGTGCCATTTCGGGTGAGGCCGAACCCTTGGTCTATCGCGTGATTGCGACGCCGGCGCCCGTCCGCGACCCGGTTGGCATCTACATGCCCTGGCGCCTCGCCCGCATGGAATTTCCATGCGCTCGGCCGCATCCCGATCAGCTCGTCGAATCCATCGCGATGGCATCGATCGTCCCACCGCCGCCGACCTATAGGCCGATGCTGCCGCGTCGTGCAGTCGATGCCCTGTCCGACGCGCAGCTGGAAACGATCATCTATGCCGGCCAGGCATTCGCGCGCGACCTGCCGGGATTGCATGCGGCCAATGCCGCCGGCACGCTGCTCGAAGCCAATGCCGATGGCCAATCCTACCGGATGGGATATTTCATCGGCGACGGCACCGGTGTCGGCAAGGGCCAGCAGGTCGCCGCGATCATGCTCGACCGCTGGTGCCGCGGCCAGCGCCGCGCCGTCTGGATTTCCAAGAGTGCGGCCCTGATCGAGGATGCCCGGCGCGACTGGAGCGCATTGGGCGGCGCCCCGATCGATATCCAGCCGCTCGACACATTCGCGTTCGGGGCGCCGATCACGATGGACAGCGGCATCCTGTTCCTGACCTATGCGACCTTGCGCTCGCAGCGTCATGACTCAGCATCGCGCCTGCAGCAGCTGCTTGCCTGGCTCGGCGAGACATTTGACGGCGTGATCGCGTTCGATGAAGCGCATGAGCTGAGCAATGCCGCCGGCACCGAGACCGTCTTCGGCACCCAAAAGGGTTCCGAACAGGGTCTTGCCGGCGTCCGTCTGCAGAACCTTCTGCCACGCGCTTGCGTCCTGTACATTTCGGCGACGGGTGCGACCGATCCCGCCAATCTCTGCTATGCCAGTCGCCTCGGCCTCTGGGGCCAGGGCACCGCGTTCGAGACGCGGACCGCATTCATGGCCGCGATCGCCAGTGGCGGCATCGCGGCGATGGAAATCGTCGCACGCGACCTCAAGGCGCTCGGTGTTTACACGGCGCGGGCCCTGAGCTTCGAGGGCGTCGACTATCAGCCGCTCGAACATCGGCTGACCGACGCCCAGATCGCGGTCTATGACATATTTGCCGATTCCTGGGCGATCATTCACGAGCACTTGGACGTCGTGCTCGAGGCGACCAATATCGTCGATCGCATGAACAATCGCGCGCTCAACGCGATGGCAAAGGGTTCCGCGCTGTCAGTTTTTGAAAGCGCGAAGCAACGCTTCTTCAACCAGGTGTTGATCGCGTCAAAATTGGCAACGCTGATCCCCGAGATCGAAGCGGCGGTGATATCGGGTCATCATGTCGTCGTCCAGCTCGTGACGACCGCCGAGGCAATGCTTGAACGGCGTCTTGCGAGTCTCGATGCCGACGAGCGCGCCGAACTCGATATCGAGCTGAGTCCAACCGCGGCCATGATCGAGTACCTGCGCACTGCCTTTCCGACGCGGATGATGAAAGTGTTCAAGGGCGGTGACGGCCAGCCTCGATCGGAACCGATGGTCGATGAAGAGGGCAACCCGGTCCACTGTCAGGAAGCGATCCGCATCCGCGATAGTCTGATCGAGACACTCTGCGCGATGCCGGCGATCCCCTCGGCGCTCGACGAACTCATCCGCCACTTCGGCACGCAATCGATCGCCGAGGTCACCGGCCGGACGCGCCGGCTCGTCGTCGATTCGTGCGGACGCCAGAAGATCGAGCGTCGCGGTGCCCGCAGCAACATCGCCGAGGCGTCGGCTTTCATGAACGGAGACAAGGCGATCCTCGTCTTCTCGGACGCCGGCGGTACCGGGCGCAGCTATCATGCCGACCGCAACTGCAAGAGCGCCGGCCGCCGGCGCATGCATTTCCTGCTGGAGCCGGGCTGGCGGGCGGCGGCCGCGATCCAGGGGCTTGGCCGCACCAACCGCACCAACCAGGCAAGCGCGCCGATCTTCCGCCCGGTGACGACCGACTGCCGTGGCGAGCGCCGGTTCATCAGCACGATCGCGCGCCGGCTCGACAGCCTGGGTGCGCTGACGCGCGGCCAGCGTCAGACCGGTGGCCAGAATTTGTTCGATCCGGCCGACAATCTCGAGAGCGAACATGCTCGCGAGGCGCTCGTGACCTGGTACCACCTGCTGTACCGTGGCAAACTCAAAAGCACGACCCTCGCCGGCTTCGTCGCGATGACCGGCCTGCGGCTGATCGATGCCGAATCGGGCAGCCTGCTCGATACGCTGCCGCCGATCCAGCGCTTCCTCAACCGCCTGCTGGCGCTGCGGATCGCGACGCAGAACGCGATTTTCGACGAATATCTCGCCCTGATCCAGGCGCGGATCGATGCCGCGCGCGAGGCCGGTACGCTCGATGTCGGCGTCGAGACCATCCTCGCCGACCGCGTCGTCCTGCTCGACGAGCAAATCCTGCGGCGCGATGCAGCCACCGGCGCTGAAACGAGATTGTGCAGGCTCGAACTGCATCGTCGGCGCCGCCCTTTGTCCTTCGCACGCCTGATGGCCCGTCACGCCGACGTGACGGGTCTCGCCTTCCTGCATAATGCACGGTCCGGCCGCGTGGCGCTCCGGGTGCCGTCTTCGCCGATCATGGACAGCGAAGGCTGCGCCATTCCCGTATGGCTGCTGATCCGGCCCGGGGCACGCGATCGTGTGCGCGAAACTGCCATGGCCGAGAGTTTCTGGGAGCCGATCGATGAAGTGCGGTTTCGTGGAGCCTGGGAAACAGAGTGCGATGACATTGCGCACCATGTCGACATCGAGACGATCAACGTTGCCACTGGCGTCCTCCTGCCGGTCTGGAACCGCCTGCCCGACGACGATGTCCGCGTGTGGCGGATCGCCGATGGCGCGGGCCAGGCCATTCTCGGCCGGATCGTGTCGCCAGCCGGCTTCGAAAAGCTCTCGGAGACGTTCGGCGTTACGATGGCGATTGCGCTCAGCCCGGCCGAGCTCATTTCCGCGGCAACCGCGCACGACGGTATCGCGATCCCAGGTCTCGAGCCGGCACGACTGAAGCGCGTTCGCGTCAATGACGCGCTGCGTCTCGAAATCCGCAACTTCCCGCAAGAAAAGCGGGAATGGCTGAAGTCGCTTGGCTGTTTCACCGAGATCATTGCCTACAAGACCCGGCTGTTCATGCCACCTGACCGTGCCGAGGCGATCCTCGCCGCCATCATGGCGGCCAACAACGACGGCATAGCTGGATGAAGCGGCGCCATTGATCGGCACTCCATCGATCAATCGCTGATTATCGCCGCTGACCGCGACAGAAATGTCGGCGCGTCCCCGAAATCACATTTTCTCAACGGAGGTCCGTCATGGCCGACCGCGTTTCTGCAACCATTCGACTTGGCGGTGCGCTCGCACGCTCGCTGCTCGATACCCTCCTCGAAATCATAGCGGAGGAGCGTCTCTCGACCGATTGGGACGGCGGTCCGCCGTCTCAATCTGACATCCCCGAGGACGTCCCGCTCGAATTGATGGCGAACGAGGTGGTCGGGGGTGATTTTGACCGGCTTCAGTCGTTCTGCATTGCACATGGCTTGGCTTTCCAGCGCTGGTGTGGGGCGTATCCTGGTGGTTGGGAGGCCGAACGGCTGGTCTACGACGGGATCAGCGAACCGCGATGTTACACGGTGACGGATAGCGATCTCGTCGTGATCTGCCGGCGCGAAGCGATGGCTCTCGGTTCGGCCGCGGCGATTGAGGCCTGGTTCGAATCCGCCGACATCGCCGTGCCGCCTCTGACGATCATCGAAGATGCTGTCGCGACATAGCGTCATTGGGCATCGCCTGTCCCTCACGAACAATCCCGAGACCGCGCCGATACTGTCCGCGGTCCTGCGCGCGCTTCGAGCGCGAAGGGAAGGGGGTGGGGAATGGGTGCGGCGGTTGCTGTCGATGGAGCCGTCGCATCCACGCGAACGAGGAGACATCCCATGAACATGATCGCCACCGCCGAGCGCCCCGCATCCGGTGCCTACAAGGTCGACATCAGTCGTGGCCGCAATATCGGCCGCGTCTCGTCGGAATGGTTTTCGAGGCCCGACGACGAGCGTTTTCTGTCGCTGAGTGACCTCTACGACCGCGTGCGGGCACGCGCCGAGGGCGCTGCCACGCGGATCGTCGAGACCCGCACGGTGCGGGTCGAGGCGCGCAGCGACGACGCTGAGCGACTGGCGCTGATCGTGCCGGGCGCGGACGCACCGATCGCGCCGACCAACTGGTCGTTCGGCCAGCTCTGCGGTCTCGTCGACGCGCCGGCATCGTATCTGCGCAAGCTGCCGGCGGCGCTGGCCGGCATCAACCTTCAGCATGGCCTGATCGCGCACCGCGGCGAACAGGTGAAACTGCTCGAGACCAATGACGGGCGCAGCGAACTGCGCGCGGTGACCGGTCCCGAATATGGTCGGATCTGGGATCATGAGCTGGTCGCGGCGGTCATGAAGTTCGCCGGCAACGGCACCGGCGGTACGCGCTGGAAAGTGCCGGGCGTGCTCGACTGGGGTTCGATGCACTACAACCCCTATGTCGATGTCAGTCGTGACACGACCACGCTCTATGCGTCGGATCGCGACGTTTTCCTGTTCCTGGTCGACGACACCCATCCGATCGAGGCCGGCAAGCTCGCCAATGGCGAACCCGATCTCTATTTCCGCGGCTTCTATTGCTGGAACTCCGAGGTCGGCTCCAAGACGCTCGGTGTCGCAACCTTCTATCTCCGGGCGGTGTGCATGAACCGCAACCTCTGGGGCGTCGAGAATTTCGAGCAGATCAGCATCCGCCACTCGAAATTCGCGGCGAACCGGTTCGCGCATGAGGCGGCACCGGCGCTGACGCGGTTTGCCGATTCTTCGGCAAGCGGCTTCATCAATGGCATCCGCGCCGCGCGCGAACGGATCGTCGCCCGCAACGACGAGGATCGCGAGAGCTTCCTGCGCGGTCAGGGCTTCTCGAAGCCTGATACGTCCAGAATCATCTCGACGGTCCTCGCCGAAGAGGGCCACCCGCCGGCCTCGATCTATGACTTCGTCCAGGGCGTGACCGCCGTTGCCCGCACCCGGACCAATCAGGACAGCCGGCTCGATCTGGAAGGCAAGGCCACGCGCCTGCTCCAGAAGCTCAACTGACCCTGTCCGGCGCCGGACCCGAGGTCCGGCGCCCCACACCCTTAATCAGGAGAAGATGCGATGACGACCTTGTCGCAGACGACCGCGCGCGCCTTTGCCGTCTCGGTCGAATATTGGAGCGGCGCGCTTTGTTACGCGCTCGAGGAGTATCTCGTTGAAGCGGCCGATGCGCCGGTCGCCGAGCGCCTGGCGCGTGCGCGATCCCGGGACAGCGTCTATGACAACGACCGGATTGCGGAACTGGAGAAGGTTCTGAACGCCCGCCCGGTTGTTGCCAGCGCGGTCGGCTTCTCGCCCGTGGGTTCGGGCGTCGACGGTGGGTCAACCGTCAAGCCTTGCTGCCCACGCTGCGGCAGCGACGACATCATCCGCGATGCAACCGCGCGCTGGGACATCCAGAACCAGTGTTGGATGTTGTCGGGCACATTCGATTACGAAACCTGCGGTCGATGCGAGGCCGAAGGCGAAGACATCGCCAACTGGACTGCGATCGAGCCCAATCCCATCCGGCCTGCTCCGAACGGGTCCGATGGTACGGCCGCGCCCTGAACTCTCGATCCGCTTCAACGGCCTGGGCGGCGCTCGCTGCGCCGTCCCTCTGCATTTGCTCCTGAACATGGAGACTTCCGATGCCCGATACCGAAACGCTCGCGCTGCTGCGCGAGGCACTCGACCTGCTCAACGACCAACCCAATTTCTCGCTGCGGCGGGATCGTTCCGTCACGAGCTACCGTCTCGCCGCGCGGATCGACGCCCATCGCGCAAAGCTTGAGGCGTCCGCGATTTCGCCCTTGGCGATCGCGATCGCGCGCTGGTGCCGGGCGAATGACGATATCATCCGCGTCGATCCGGGCGAGCCCGAAACCCTACCCGCCGCCGACGGCATGTGGGTGCGCGCGTGGGTGCTGGTCGGGAGCGCGGAGCTGCCGCGTGATCCCGATCCGCACTCTACCGATCCCGAGGCCTATCGCGCCGCCGTCATGGCGTTGCCGAACGCCACCCGTGACATCTTCCTCGCCCATCTCGTCGAGGGCTGTGATTATCGGACGATCGCCGAGCGCTTCGCGGTGTTGGTCGATGTCGTCGAGCAAGCCGTTGCTGCTGCCCTTCAGCATCTCGCGCGTAGGTTCGAGACCCAGTGAACGCTTCGCCGGTGACGGTTGGTGAATGCTCGCGGCCGCCATTGTCCGGATGCACTGATTTATCAATTGGGAGGTCGCCATGCTGGCGCTGACTATGCGAGCGCGTCTCGCATCCTTTTCGCATGCCTATCGTCTGGCGATCCAGTTGCGCCGCTCGACCGGTCGGGATCAGTTCGTTGTTCGCACCGGCGACCCGCTCCAGCCGGTACGAGTGGTCTCGTGTCCGCCCGATGATCCCGACCAGCTGATGGCGCTGGTGTTGTGACGGCGGCGCCTGCCCCGTTCGACCGCGCACCTGTGCTCGCGGCATGGGGCGCCGGCGTCGATTCCACCGCTGCCCGCGTCGAAATCGATGAGCGGGCACCACTGGAGGATTGGCTGGCGCGTTTCAATGCCGGCTTCGTGGGATGTTGATGACATGAGGTTCGCGGCCTGAAAGTCGCCTTCGACTGCCAGCGCCGCAATGCTGACCAGCGATTGTGACCCGGACCTGCAAACGAAGGGAAGGGGGCAGGTTGATGTGTGCCGCTGGGGAGAGTCTTCGATGTCGCAATGACGTGGAGGCTACGGGCCGGACCTGGTAAAAAGCTGCAGCAGGGCGTGCCCGAACGGGAAGGAGGTCGCGCCCCACCATCCGTCGCCGGGACTTCGTCCCGGCCACCCCGGCTTCCGCCCCAGCGGCACGACTTGCAGGATGCGGGGCTTTTGGGCCTTCAATCCCGCTGCGCACCTTCGATGACGGCTATTTGCGGTACAGGCGGTCTCGCGATCATCGCCCGTCCGCCCGAGGATGCCCATTGCAGATGCGGTGATTGAGCCAGACTTCACGGTCGGCCATTTCCACGCCCTTTGCGTGTCAGTGGTTTTCGCGGGGGCGCCGCCCCGTTCCCGGTTGAGACCGGGCTTGCCTGGCAATGGCGACACTTTTTCGGCGGGGTCGTCGTTGCGCGCGAGCCGTTCGATGGAAAGCGCGGCCACATTCTCAGATTCTTTCCGTGTCACCACCCGGCGCCGACTGATACGATCCATTTCGGATCAAATTTGGCGGCGCGTATCATGGGATTTCTCTGCAAATTCAAGGGGCATCAAGCCGACCGGGGCGCGGCGCGGCACGATGGCGAAGATCACTGGTCACACTGCAAGCGATGCGGTGCCAAGCTGATCCGCAGCGCTGAGGGCTGGCGTGTGCCGACCGCTGATGAAGCGGCGGCGCATGTCGGCTTTCGCGATCGGAAGATCGATCTCGATAGCGAGGCAGGCCTGACCGGGAACGACCTCGACTGAACGCTTCAGTGGGTGATCCGTCTCCGTACGATCTCGGCCTTCAGCAACCTGATGACATCCGCGAGTTCAAGGCGCCGCGTTTCGGCAGTCGCGAGCATGGCCATCAAATCGACATCGTTCTGATCATGCAGCAGCGATTTGAAGTTCGACAAGGTGCGAGCGTCCATTGACGTTTCCCGGAATATTCGACGCGACCTGGCATTTGGGACCCGGTCATGCGGAGTCGAATTTCTCTCCGCGTGCCGCCTTGTATGCGGATAGTTGTGCAAAGCGCCGTGAGTATCCTCGATGTGAAGCGCTGACGGCCCGATCGGCTGATGCCTCTGCGTGCCGCCTTTCCTGGTCTTCGGGCATCGGAGAGTGGGCGAGGTTCGTGCTTTGATCCATATGTCATATCCCCGACGGCAAGCGAGAGCGATATGGGCTCTCGGTCGCCATCCTGCTCGTGGCATGATCAATGGCGATGGCCAGACGTATACCCAATCTCTTCGGGAATCGAATCATGGGATCATTGGCGTCGAGATGGAGCGGGAACGCTTGCCTGTACGACACCGTCAGGACGATCGAGCCGCGAGCATCGGCAATACGGATGCTGTCGCACAAGTCGACGGTGCCTGCCTTGGCCCACTCCGCGACTTGCTCAGCGACTTCTGACGTCAATGCAAGTCTCGAACCTATGTGGGGCTGAAACGAGGGAGGTTGTGGAACAGAACTTGACGTTGCCGCCTTGCCGACGATGTTTGTGATCATGAACCGTCTTGTCGACACGCTTGCTCGCCGCCGAATCTTGTATCCTCGGCCGATCGTGACCTTGCCAGATATCCTTGTCATCGACATTCCCGCGCCATTCGCCAGTGCGAGCCTGTCGTTGGGGCGCTATTATCCGATCATGATTGAAACCGGGGCGGAGCGTCGCGAACTCGATGCCTTTCTGGCGGCGCCCCGCGAGGGCATTGTGGCACCAGACCTACTCGACCGGCGCGCCTCGGCCCTCGTGGCGACACGCGTCATGCTGTCGATCTATGCGCCGCCAGAGTCAGGATGGCCATTCGTGCTGCTCTGTCACTGGCCGAAGGCTTATACGGCCATGGTGGCGGATGGCACAGACATGTTTGCACGCGGGGCTTACACCGTCGAAATGTTCGAGACCGAGGCCGCGCTCCTGAGCACGTCGAGCGCCTTGATCGCGACGCTCGGGGGGCGGCACGAGGTCGAGGTCAGTCTGATATCGGCAGAAGGGTCGGCGCCCGCGGGCAGTGCGTGATTCCGGTCAACGACGCGACAGGGCGATCTTGACGCCCGCTTCGCGCACGAGGCGCGCCATGTCGGCACGATCCCTCATCAGCCTGGTGAGCCAGGCCAGATGGCGCGCCGCTTCGCGGGGCGAAAGATCCTTCACCACCGCGTGGATGCTGTTGGAATAGCCAGGCGAGCGGTCGAGCAGCTCGGAGAGCGCGACGCGAGCGTCGCTTTGCGGATCCAGGAGTCCGGCGTCGATCTCGCTGAGGAGATGCGAGACCGCGTCCGCGAGGGCTTCCGCATCATAAAACCCGGAATCGAGTCCTTCGGCCAGCGATCGCGCAGCCAGATCTGCCTGCACATCCTCGGATTCCGGGTCGTTGAGGATGTCGAGCAGGGGCAGGTTGAGGTCGTAGGTCTGGAGCCAGCGGAGCATGTTCGGTTCCAATGCGCGGGTGGCATATTGAGAACATAGAATGAACATCAGGGCAAGTGGTTTTGCTCATGTGAAGGGGGAGAAGGTGCGGCGGCTGCCCGCTGGGGCGGGCACCGCGGCACTATCTCCGCTGCGCTCCGACCGAGCTCCGGCTGCGCCGGATTTCGGCCTTGGCGGGTGACGATCCGCTGCCGTTGAGCCAGCCGGAGATGATGTGCGCTCTGCGGTTGCCGCTTGATAGCGACCTTGCCCGACGGTGTTGGTGCATCGCGTGGCATCGCCGTCGGGGTGCGAGGCCGTCCGTCCTGCGTGGCACGGCCGCCGGCGCATTAGAGGAGAGGGGGTTTTTTGAGGGTGTCGCTTTGGAATGGTCCGGAGCGATCACGTCAAAGGAAAGCGTTATGAACATCGGAGAATTTCAGCAGAGCCGCGGTCGTCTTCTGGGGTCGATCGCCACCCGCACCATCGATCTGCCGCGTCTCGGCCTGCGCCGGGTGGAGAGCGATAACGATCGGGCGCCGGTCTACGAGATCCTCGCGCTCAACGTCGGCAATCGCTGGGTCCAGATCGGGGCGCTCTGGGAAGCCGTCGCCAAGAACAGCACCGGCGAGGTCTTCCTCCAGGGGACGATCGACGATCCCAGCCTCCCCGAACCGTTGCCGATCGCCCTGTTCGGCACCGAGGAGGAGGGCTTCCGGGTCGCCTGGCGGCGGCCGCAGCGGCGTGAGGATTTCGGTCCCGCGACGCGGACGACCAGCCGCCGCGAATATCAGCCCGCCAGCGAGAGCGGGTTCGGCGACAGCACGGCCTCCGGTAATGGCGAGCTGGTCGGCGCCGGCGGTGAGATCGACGACGAGGTGCCCTTCTGAGGGAACCACGCTTCGGGCCGGGGAAGTGATCGCTTCCCCGGCCTTCTTTCATTTTGAGCAGGGAGCATCGTCATGACCCGTGCAATCCAGCCGCGCGTCAATCAATTCGCCGATCTGAAACAGCTTTATGCCGATATGACCGCCACTCCCGAATTTCAGGCGGTGTTTGGTCATCCACTCGGCCTCACCGTCACCGGCCCCGGCGAAGAGCCGGCCGAACTCGACATGCCCGAGCCGATCGCGGCGCAGGCCGATTGCGGTGGCATCATCGCCGCGCTCTTCGACCTGTTCACGGGTACCCGACTCGAGGCGCTCGCCCCCGAAATCGCCTGGGGGTTCGTCAACAGCTTCCATTTCGTCGCCAGCAAACTCGAGCGGCGCGAGGATGCCATCGCCCAGGAGCTGGGGACATTGGCGCGCGTGCCCGACATGAGCGAGGTCTATGTCCGCGAACTCGAGGAGAAGCAGATCCTCTGCCAGTCCGTCGCCGAACAGCGCGAGGCGATCGAGACGATGCGCGACTATGCCGCCGAAATGTACCGTGCCTTGTCGGGCTGGCCATGGTCGCCTGCGCGCGGCAGCAAGGCGACGCGCGGGTCGAGTGCAAGCCATATCGCCGTCGCCGATTTCCTGCGTGCCCGCGCGCTTGCCACCCGCGAGAAGCACATGCCGCAGGGGCCGATCGTCGTCCTGTCGGGGCCTGCGGTCTGGCATGATTTTCAGATGATCTGGGACCGGCTCGACGCGATCAAGGCGCGCATTCCGTACATGACGCTGGTGACGACGGGACAGCGCAAGGGCGTCGATGCGATTGCCGCAGCGTGGGCGGCGCGTCCGGAGAATAAAGTGCCGCTGGTCGCTTATGGTCTCTACGACACCGGCAGCAAGGTCGCCTTCACCCGCAATCGCAAGCTGGCGGAATTGAAGCCGGTCGAGGCAGTGTTGTGCGAGGGGTCGGGGCTGCAGGCCAATCTCTACCAGGTCTTGCGCGATGCCGGCGTGCCAATCCACGCCTTCAGGAAATCCGATCAGGCGCCGGACCAGCCGCAGCGTCGAGTCGCCGGGCGATGAGCGGCGATGGTCTGGGCGCTGCGCGCATTTGCGGTGGTGGACAGCCGCGCGCAATTGACACTGCGGAGGGAGGGGCGGTGCTGGACGATGATGTATGGCGAGCACCGTGTCCGATGTGCGGAGAGGATGCCGAGCATGGCATTCTCGAACAGGCCAGCGGCTCGACCAACATCTACCACATAGTCGTCTGCGATCTTTGTGGTCATCGTCAGGGGTTCGACTGGCTCAATCCCTGACGGCCTTTCCAACCACGCATGAGGGAACCGATCATGGCCATTCCCGAACCCTTTCGCCGGAACTTCGAAACGCTGTTGCGCGCCGCGGCCGACGGCAATCTTGCTCTCCTCGAGTGTCGCGATGCGGTCTGCGGAGAGCCTCGCTATGTCGTTTGTGCCGTCGGTCAGACCGGCGGCGATTTTACGTTCACGCCATTTGGTCACCTCCACGACGGCAATCCGTTCGAGGCTTATTTGCCGCCCCAAGCGTGAGCATGGCCCGGCGGGTCATGATCGCCTTACACTTGGCGCGGACTTGCTGCTCGACCATGGCGCAATCGACCCCGGATGAGCGGCGTGCCGGACATGGCGCTGACAGGGACAATCGCCTGCGACATGTCATGACGACAGCGGTGCTGCCGCCCGCCGCCGAGGGG
>Ga0268265_10000887_pt1 | contig 27910 bp, 28 predicted proteins | sample KBSSwiS52_FD_190355 | JGI IMG/M metagenome (GOLD analysis project Ga0268265, IMG submission 190355) | Switchgrass rhizosphere microbial communities from Kellogg Biological Station, Michigan, USA - KBS Switchgrass S5-2 (SPAdes) (version 2) | ecosystem: Host-associated > Plants > Roots >...
GGGATTTTCTAAACTCACGATCATGCGGCCAGTGGGCGGCGAGATTCCCCGCTCCTGGAACGTCTTCGCCATTCGCCTCCGCAGCTCACGGCCAACCATCCATTGCTTCAGCGGCACGGTCTTGATGCGTGCTTTCAGCACCAGCTGCGCGTCCTGAAAAGCGTCGATGCCGTTAATCTCGAGCGGCGCGAGGATGTTCGGCCTGAACTCGGGATCGGCCTCCAGTGCGGCGGCGGCGTCGCGCATGGCCGCGATCACGCGCTCGGGATCGTCGTCGTAGGCGACGCCGAAGGTAATCACGTAGTAGGAGAAGTCCTTCGACTTGTTCGCAAGCGTCTTCACCTCGCCGTTGGGGAAGACGTGCACTGTGCCTTCTTCATCCCTGAGCACGATCGTGCGCAGGTTCACCTGCTCGACCAGGCCGCCCTGCCCGTTGACGACCGCGACGTCGCCGACGCGGCATTGATCTTCAAGGATGAGGAAAAAACCCGAGATGACGTCGCGGACGATCGTCTGTGCGCCGAACCCAATCGCCAGGCCGGCGATGCCGGCGCCGGTGAGCGCGGGCGTGATGTCGACGTTCAGCTCCCGCAGGATCATCAGTCCCGCGATGCCGATGACGAGCACTGACAGCGCCTTCTGCAGCAGACGGCCCAACGTCTGGGCGCGTTTGGTCCGCTCGATGACGTTGAGCCCTGTTCCGCGGCTCATCTCCCGCTCGAACCGCCGCGCGCCCGCCGATCCGATGCGGATGACGAAGTAGCCGCCAATCGCGATGACGACGATGCGCAGTCCGGCGTCGAGAAACCAGCGAAGAACGGCTTCGGGGTTGCCGCCGAAGCGGGTCGGATACCCGGCGAGCTCGAGCGCCGGCGACGTCAGCGCCACCGCGACGACCAGAAAGATCAGGAAGCGAACGATGCGCCGCGGGCGGTCGACGAACTGGGCCTGTGTCTCGCGGTCTTCGATGATCGCGCGCAGCACCGAATCGACGACGCGCGCGACGATGTCGGCGATGACGTACGCGACAGCAATCGCTATCGCGACTGCTACGACGGCCATATCGTTCGGATCACTGTTCGGTAGCTCGAACGATTGGGACCTTGATTTGAGTTCGGCGGCCGTCGCGAATCACATCCAAGGTCGCCGAACCGCCGATCGTCGAGTCCTGAATCATCCGCTGAAGCGGTCCGCTGTCGGTAACGGCGTTTCCGTTGAAGGCGACGATGATGTCGCCGGGTCGGAGGCCTGCGGAAAACGCCGCCGCGTCACGACGCATTCGCTGCACCAGCACCCCGCGTGCGTTCGGCGCCCCGAGTTCGTCCGCGGCCTGCGTCGTCAACGGTGCGAATTCGACATACCCGATGTCGCCGCGGCGCACCTCGCCGTACTTGAGGAAGTCGTTGACCACGCGTCGCGCGAGATTGCTGGGAATGGCGAACCCGATGCCTTGATACCCGCCGCTCTGGCTGAAGATGGCGGTGTTGATGCCGACGAGCTCCCCGCGCGTGTTGACCAGCGCGCCACCCGAGTTGCCGGGGTTGATCGCGGCGTCAGTCTGAATGAAGTCCTCGTAGCCGGAAATGCCGAGGCTGGTTCGGCCCAGCGCGGACACGATGCCGAGGGTCACCGTCTGATTGAGCTGGAACGGATTGCCGATCGCCAGCACCCATTGGGCGACCTTCAGCTGGGACGAGTCGCCCCACGGCATCGTGGGCAGATTGCGCGCGTTGATCTTCAGCAGCGCCAGATCCATGGTGGGATCGACGCCGACAATCTGCGCGCGCATCTCGCGCTTGTCGCCGAGTGCGACGGTGATCGCGGGCAACTGCCGCAGCGAAATTCGTCCCTGCTCACCGGCGACAACGTGGTTGTTCGTCAGAATGTAGCCGTCCGCACTGACGATCACGCCGGACCCAAGGCTCCGTTCGACATCACGCCTCGGGCCGTACAGGTCAGCGTCGTCGCCGAAGAAGTACCGGAAGAACGGGTCGTTGAAATATGGTGAGTTCTGACGCTGGATGACTTGTGTCGACGAAATGTTTGCGACGACCGGAACGGTGCGGGCTGCAATCCCGCTGAAGTCGGGCAGAGCCGCCTGCGAGGGAAGTTGAACCTGTGCCGCGGGACGCGGCACTGCCGGCGACGGCGGCGCTTGCGCCGCCTCGGTCGCTGTCGCGCGCATCCGTCCCGTCAGAAAAAGCCCGGCGAGAAATCCGCACGTGAGAAGCAGAAGGGCGGCGATCAGCCTGCGTGTTCGCATGATCACGACACACGGATGCGACGCGGTGCGGCTTCCGTCGTTTTCGGACAGACGATGGTCAGCACACCGTCGCGAAGATCCGCCGTGACGCGCTCGGCGTCCACGGGAAGAGGAAGTTTGAACGTCCGGCTGAAGGTGCCGTGGCCGCGCTCCACTCTGTGGTACTGCTCGCAGGGAATACGCGGTTCCCGTCGCTGGCCGGAGATCTGGACCTGCCCCTCGCTGACTTGAATGTGCACATCGTCGCGGCCGAGGCCGGGAAGCTCCGCCGTGATGACGTAGTCGTCCACGGTTTCATGCACGTCGATCGCGGGAATCCAGCCGGGCGGACCCTCCGCCAATCGATCGATACGGTGCTGGATGGCCAGCAGATCGCGAAGCGGATCCCACCGGGGAAAGGCCATATCGCTAAATCTAGCATAGCCATTCGGTATGATTGGTGGTTGGTAGTCGGTGGTTGGTTGTTGCCAGTTCACCCACCAACCACAAACCACCACCCAAAAAACATGGCGACGATACAAGCGACGCGTTTGAAGAAGGGAATGCTCGTCAAGATGGAGCAGGACCTGTTCAGGGTCCTCGAGCTGCAGCACGTTACGCCCGGCAACCTCCGCGGGTTCGTGCGCGTGAAGTTGCGGAATATCCGCAACGGGACGCTATCGGATCAGAAGTTGCGATCGGAGGATTCAGTTGAGCGGGCGACACTGGACGAACGTGAGATGCAGTACCTCTACCAGGACGGGGAGGACTACTACTTCATGGACACATCCTCCTACGAGCAGATCCATATCTCCAGCGAGGCGCTGGGCGATTCGGTTAACTACCTGAAACCGGAGATGACGATTCAGGTGGAGTTCTACGGCACGGAGCCCGTCGGGATCGAGCTGCCGCAGACCGTGGATCTGAAGGTCCTCGAGACGGTGCCCGGTATCAAGGGTGCAACGGCCAGCAACCAGGTCAAGCCTGCCACGCTCGAAACCGGGCTGGTCGTCAGCGTGCCGCCGTTCATCAACACGGGCGACATGATTCGCGTGAGCACGGAGACGGGCGAGTATCTGGCACGAGCGTGAAGGCGGCTCGGGCTCTCGGCTTCCATGAGCCTTCAGCCCGAAGCTGGTAGCCGGTAACCGGAAGTCGTGAGGACATGGATGTAGTTCGTCACCAGCCGAACCAGGGCTGGATTGAAGTCATCGTCGGCAGCATGTTCAGCGGCAAGAGCGAGGAACTGATCCGTCGCCTGCGCCGTGCCCAGATCGCCCGCCAGCGAGTGCAAATTTTCAAGCCGACCCTCGACACCCGGTACGCCGACGACGCGATTGTGTCCCACAGCGAGATGCGCATTTCCTCGCGCGCCGTCGCGAACGCGCGCGCGCTGCTCGAACTCGTCGAAGACGACACCGAAGTGGTCGGTATCGACGAAGGACAGTTCTTCGATCAGGAGCTGCCAGCCGTCGTCAACGAATTGGCCAATCGCGGCAAGCGCGTGATTGTTGCCGGACTCGACCAGGATTACCTCGGCAAGCCGTTCGAGCCGATGCCGCAGCTGCTCGCCATCGCGGAATACATCACCAAGACGCTGGCGATCTGCATGGTGTGCGGCAATCCAGCCAATCACACGCAGCGGCTTGTCCCGAGCGGCGACCGCGTCCTGCTCGGGACCCAGGGGACGTATGAAGCTCGTTGCCGTGTGTGCTTCGATCCAACGCTCGAGCGCGCGGCGGCGGCAGGCACCGAATCCCGAATCCCCCTCGACGCAGCTCGACACAAGCCGAATCCCGAAGCCCGGAAGACGTAGTTCCCGTGTCTCTCCAGGTTCTGCTGCAGCGGATTCTTTTTGTTTTCGGTATTGGGTTCCTGATTGCGAACCTCCTGGTCATCCTTGATCTCATCCGCTTCCGGATTCGAAAGCGCTCGGCACTGCTCGTGTGGGAGGGCGAGAAGCCGCGGTTCTACGGCTTCAGCCTGGCGCTCGGCGTGATGCTCGGCCTATTGTTCGTCTTCAAGCTGTTCGTGCAGCATCGGCCGATCCAGACGCTGCTCGGCGAGTCGATGATGTTCGTGTACTACGGATACGCGCTACCGCTCAGCACGAAGATCGCCCGCGGTTTCTACCGCGACGGCATCTGGTCCGACTCGGGGTTCCTGCGATGGGCGCAGATCTCCGCGGTCTCGTGGAAGGACGAAGGGCGCATCACGCTCGTGCTGATTTCGCATTTCAAGAGCATCGCGAGGCGGCTCGAGGTTCCTGGAAATCTCTATGGGCAGGCTCGACGTCTGCTCCGCGACCAGATCAAGGCGCACGCGATCCACATCGGAGGGACCGGCCTCGATCTCGGGAGCCGTGACGAAGCGGACGCTGTCTAGTTATTTGCCCAGCACATTTCGCGTCGTCGTCAGCGTAAATTCGAGCGACTCGCGAGGAATACTCGTCACGAAGGGTCGGACCAGCCAGCCGAACCCCAGCGGGATGTCACGGGTGAGCGATATCGATTCGCACTGCACGTAGGTGCCGCCGTCGCGTTCGAGCACGCGCCAGTAGGAGTAGAGCCGCCACAGATAACCGCCGTCGTTGCCGACCGGTTTTTCGCGCTCCTGAGGCGTCCCCGGCGCTTCGACTTCGGCAACACGAGTGCTGTAAATACGGCTCGACGCACGATTCGGCCCCTCTCTGGTGAAACGTGCGTCATGCTCTGAATTAACAACCACGGTGATGACTTTTTTCATCATGAACCGCAGGTACACGCGAAAATTGTTGCCGTCGCGAGACAGCAGCTTCGAAGCGGCAACGGCCGGAGCGTAGATCTGGCCATGGTGGTCGTAGTCCTGGAGCAGCGACAGGGCCTTGTCCACAGTGGCGCCTGGAACGAAGACGACGCCGATCCAGTGATGAACCATGCCGTCCGGAATGTCGATCTCGTTGCCGCTTTGACGGGTCGTGAGGCGATCAATCACGAGCTCGCCCCGGCGCAGCGCCTCGAGCACCGCGCGTTGCTGCGACGCGGGTAACCCATCCACCCACAGAAACTGCGGGGCATCCTTCATACGCTGCTCGGTGACCTGAACGTACCGGTCGAAGGCGGTCACCGTCTGTGGCTTCAATTCCGCGGAGGAGCCGGGGGCTGCGCCGACGAGCAGCAGGATGACCGCCGCGACCGCTGCGGTGCCCCGCATCAGCGAAGCTTCTTTTGAGCGTCGCTGTAATGCGACGAGGAGGTGGGCACGGTCGCATACACGTCCCGTGCGCGCGTCTTATCTTTCAGCTTGTCTTCGTACAGTTTGCCAGCTCGCCACGCCGCGTCCCGATGATTGGACGGGAAGCGGCGCGCGAGGTCCTCAAACGCCTGCGCGGCAAGGTCGTAGCGCCGAAGGTCTGAGTACAGCTCGCCAAGCCGATCGAGCGCCGGTTCGGCAAACGTGCTTTTCGGATAGTCGGTTGCGACCGTTCGGTACGACACGAGCGCAGCAGGAACCGACGTGTGAAGCGTCGCATCGAAAACACGGAGTTTCGCGCGCTCTTCGAGCGCGGCTCTTCGCACGAGCGCTTCCGCCGCTCGCGAACTCTTCGGATACTTCGTTCCGACTTCGTCGTACAGGGCGCGTGCCACCACCTCGCGATCGTTCCGTTTCGAGCGCAGTGTCAGGTCGGCGGTCCGCAACATCGCATCAGCCGTCACCGCGCTCGACGGGTAGCGGCTTTTCAATTCGATGTACGCGGCCAAGGCGTCGTCTGGGGATCCCTGTCGTTCGTAAATCGTTCCGATCAGCAACTGCGCCTCAGGCGCGCTCGCGCTCACCGCATTCAACGCGATCGGTTTCAGGTCAGTCAGCGCCTGGTCATAGAGACGCGCCTCGAACTTGGCACGCGCGGCGCGCAGCGCCGCTTCGCCTCCTGCATCGACACCCGACGTTCTGTCCGGGTTCGGCATGGTCTCCGCGGGCGTTGCCGCCGCAGATCGTGCACGCGCCGCTGCGGGTTGCGGCGCACCAGGGATTGCGACTGCCGATGCCGGTGCAGATGTTGTCTCGGCGGGCGGCGGCGTCGCAAAGGATGCGACGGCTTCAGTAACGGGTGCCTTCGCCTCGGAGGGGGGAATGGTTCTTCCGAGAAAGAGCATCGGCACGGCGATTAACGCAGCACCCACGAGAACCGCGCCCCCTATCATGAGCGCAGGGGTGGTACGGGTAGCCGTCGTGGGCGATGCGGTGCTCACACCGCTTGCCGACTGCCACGATGGGGGTGGCGTGCTCATTCTGCCGCTCAACGACTGCCAGCCTGGAGCGGGTGACGTGTGTGGGGTCGTCGCAAACGGCATCGAGAACGTCGAATGATGCGAACGTTCGCGCCATACCGCGTCGAGCTCGTCACGCATCACGGCCGCTGACTGATAACGGCACTCCCGATCCTTCTCGAGCGATCTTCCGATGATTCGTTCCAGACCCACGGGGACGGTCGCGTTCAACTCGATTGGGGCAGGCGGCTGCCTGTTGAGAATCGCATCGAAGACCACTGCGACCGTGCTTCCCTGGAACGTTTGCCGTCCGGTTGCCATCTCGTAGAGCACGACACCGAAGGAAAACAGATCGCTGCGCGCATCGAGTTCCTGGCCGCAGGCCTGCTCAGGCGACATGTATGCGATCGTGCCCATCGCCATGCCGGCTACCGTTGTGAGCACTTCGGTCGGCGCCAGCGTCAGCTCGGAGGTTCGTGCAAGCGACGACTTCGCGAGACCAAAGTCGAGGATCTTCGCCTGCCCACGAGACGTGAGGAAGATGTTGGCCGGCTTGATATCGCGGTGAAGGATGCCGCGTCCGTGAGCCGCATCCAGTGCGTCCGCAATCTGGACTCCGAGGCGGAGAAGTAAGCTCACCTCGAGCGGACCGGCCGTCAGCACTTGAGACAACGTCTGGCCTTCGAGCAACTCCATGACAATGAACGGGCGGCCGTCATGCTCGTTCACTTCGTAGATCGTGCAGATGCCGGGATGGTTGAGCGATGACGCCGTGCGCGCCTCGCGCAGGAAGCGGTCGATCGCGGTCGGTGTGGGCGCCGGGTTCATGTGCAGGAACTTCAAGGCGACCATCCGCGAGAGCTTCAGGTCCTGCGCCTTGTAAACGACGCCCATCCCACCAGAGCCGACGAGCTCGGTGACTCGATAGTGATGGATGGTCTGACCGATCATGGGGGAGGGAAGCGCAAGCTTAGGCGTAGACGAGCTGGACGGTCAACGTGCTCATCGGCATGGCCTTTTGGTCGCAGACGACTCTTGAAATCAGTGGTTTGACGGCCGCGTAGGTTCCCCCGTGCATCGCCGTGCAGTCGTGGGCCGACTGAACCGATAATGACGTGCATATGCCACCACGCCCGACTTGGAAAGGCTTTCTCAAGGTCAGTCTGGTCAACATCCCGGTGAAGGTGTTTCCGGCGACCGAATCGGCCGACGCAATCTCCTTCAATCAGCTCCACGCCGACTGCCAGACGCGCATTCAGCAGAAGCGGTGGTGCTCCCACTGCGAGCGGGAGGTGCCGAACACCGAGTTGGTCAAAGGGTACGAGTTCGAAAAGGGGCGCTACGTCGTCATGACCGAGGACGACATCCAGAAGGTTCGAGTCGAGTCGACGCGTGTGATCAATCTCGTGCAGTTCGCGGACGACTCGCAGATCGATCCCATCTATGTCGATCGTGCCTACTATCTCGCGCCCGACGGTCCGATGGCGGCGGAGGCGTTCGCCGTCATGCGCGAGGGAATGGCAGGGAAGGCGGGCATCGGGAAGATGGCGCTCTACGGCCGCGAGTATCTCGTCGCCGTTCGCCCACAGAAGAAGGGCCTTGTGATGTACACGCTGCATCACGATGCCGAAATCCGCAGCATCGATCAGATTGAGGAGCTCAATTCCGTCCCGAGCAAGGTGAAGCCCGAGGAGATGAAGCTCGCCAAGCAAGTCATCGGCACCTTCGATGGCGATTTGAATCTGAAGGATTACAAGGACGAGTACAAGGAAGGCCTGCGGAAGATCATCGATGCGAAGATCGCCGGCGAGGAAATCGTGGCGCCCGACATTCAGGAGCCAGCGCGCGTGGTCGATCTGATGGAAGCGCTGAAGCGCAGCCTCGACTCCGTCAGCCAGGAGAAAAAGAAGCCCGCGAAAGCGGACTTGCAGAAAGCCGCAGCGGCGAAGTCGTCGAAGAGCGGGGCGGCCGGCAACCGAAAGCGCAAGGTGTCATAGCAGGATCCCGGTTACGATCGGTTCTCCATGAGCCGAGTTCTCGTGACCGGTGGGGCCGGATTCATCGGTTCCCACGTGGCGGACGCACTGATCGCGCGCGGCCACGACGTCACCATCCTCGACGACCTGAGCGGCGGCTTTCGCGAAAACGTGCCCGCAGCGGCCGTATTCGTCAGCGGCAGCGTGGTCGATCACGCGCTCGTCGACCGGTTGTTCGCCGAGCATCGCTTCGAACACGTCTATCACCTCGCCGCCTACGCCGCCGAAGGCCTCAGTCACTTCATCAAGCGCTTCAACTACATGAACAACGTCATCGGCAGCATGAATCTGTTGAATGCCGCCATCAACAGCGGCGTCCAGGCGTTCGTCTTCACCTCGTCGATCGCGGTGTACGGGAGCACATCTCCTCCGATGAGCGAAGATGATCTGCCAGCGCCAGAGGATTCGTACGGAATCGCCAAATATTCAGTGGAGATGGAATTGCGGGCGTGCAGGGATCTGTTTGGCCTCAACTACGTCATCTTCCGGCCGCACAATGTCTTTGGTCCCCGCCAGAATATCGGCGACCGCTATCGCAACGTGGTCGGCATTTTCATGAACCAGATTCTCCAGGGGCAGCCGATGACCATCTTCGGCGACGGGACGCAGACACGCGCGTTCAGCTACGTCGACGATGTGGCGCCGATGATCGCCGAAGCGATCGACCTGCCGCAATCGTGGAACCAGACGTTTAACGTCGGCGCGGACCAGCCGTACTCGCTGCTCGAACTCGCGAAGGCCGTTGCCGCGGCGATGGGCGTCGAACCGCGGATTCGGCATCTGGAACCGAGGCACGAGGTGCAGCACGCACACTCGTCGCACGACAAGGCACACGGCGTGTTCGGCATCCGGCCACAGACCACGCTGGAAGCAGGTCTTGCCCGCATGGCCGCCTGGGTACGTGCGCACGGTGCCCGCAGCAGCGCGCGGTTTGAAGGGATCGAAATCACCAGGGAGCTTCCCGCCGCATGGCAGACGCGGTGACGGGCTACCACACGGCGCACCTGCCGGAAGATCCGGCGCGCGCAGTCGTGTGGAAGGTCGTAGCGGACCATCTGTCGGAATGGGTGCCGGCGGGTGCACGCGTCCTGGAGATCGGCGCGGGTTATTGTGCCTGGATCAATAGCGTGGTGGCTGCCAGGCGCGTTGCGGTTGACATCTGGCCCGATGTGGTCCGGTACGCGAACGATGGTGTCGAGGCGCGCGTCCTCGATGCCTCGCGCGACCTTCCGACCCTCGGCGACGCGGCGTTCGACGTCGTGCTTGCATCGAACATCCTCGAACACTTCGAGCCTGGAGTAGCCGCGAGGGTCGTCGACGATGTCGGCCGCGTGCTCAAGCCCGCCGGGCGCTTCATCATCATCCAGCCGAATTTCAGGTACGCGGCGAAGCATTATTTCGACGACTACACACATCGGAGCGTCTTCACAGACGTCTCTCTGCCGAACCTGCTGCGGGCGCACGGGTTTGCGATCGATCGCGTCGATCCGCGGTTTCTTCCCTACTCGATGCGCGGGACGAAGCTGCCCATCCGTCCGTGGACGGTGCGCGCGTATCTGCGGTCGCCGTTCAGGCCGATGGCCGGGCAGATGCTCGTGATTGCGAATCGCGGACCCGCAGGGTCCGCGCCGCACGGGTGAATGACGGATGTGGAAGTCGAAGACCGTCAGCATCGTGTTGCCCGCCTACAACGAGGAGGAGTACATCCGGCCGGCCGTCGAAGATTTCTTCGTCGACGGCATCGTTGACGAGGTCATCGTCGTCGACAACAACTCGCGTGATCGAACGGCGGAGGAAGCGATGGCCACACGTGCACGTGTCGTGCGCGAGACGGCGCAGGGGTACGGTCACGCGCTGCGCCGCGGCCTCCGAGAAGCGACCGGCGATCTGGTGATCATGGCCGAGCCCGACGGCACGTTCGTCGGCCGTGACGTAATGAAGCTGCTTGCGTATGCCGACGATTTCGAGATGGTGTGTGGCACGCGGACGACACGCGAATTGATCTGGCGTCAGGCCAACATGGGATGGTTCCTGCGGTGGGGAAACTGGATGGTGGCGAAGATGATCCAGGTGCTCTACGGCGGGCCGTCGCTGACCGACTGCGGATGCACGCTGCGACTCACGCATCGAACCGCGCTCGAACGCATCCTCGGTGATCTGACGGTCGGTGGGTCACACTTTCTGCCGGAAATGGTGATCGTGGCGCTCAAGCGCGGCGTACGCGTCATCGAAGTGCCAGTGAATTACCGCGGCCGTATCGGCGACTCCAAGATTACCGGCACGCTGAAAGGGACGTTGCGCACCGGCTTCCAGATGATTGCGTTGATTCTTCGCCTTCGGGTGTTATGACTCGGCGTGCGATCGCGTCGGCAGCGATCGTCGTCGCGGCGGCAGCGCTATACGCTTCGACGATTGACGACTACTTCGTGCAGGACGACTTTGGCGTCGTCAGCCTCTTCTCTCAGCGCTCGCTGGCGTACATCCCGCGGTGGTTCGTCATGCCCTGGACGGAGGACATCTGGGGATATGTGCCCGACGAGCTCCGGCCGTTTCCGGCAGCGTCCTATGTGATTGCCTCCTGGTTCGGCGCGGCAGCGCCACAGCCCAATCACGTAATGAATATCGCGCTCCACGCCATCAACGGGCTGCTCGTCATGTGGATCGCGGAATCGGCCGCCGGCCTGAGTCTCGTCCCCGCTTCAGCAGCGGGTGTGATCTTCGTGCTGTTGCCGATCCAGGCTGAGAGCGTCGCGTGGATAACGGGCCGGGTCGATTCGCTTCCGACGCTGTTGTACTTCGCGTCGTTTCTGCTGTATGTCAGGTCGCTCCGGCTGAAGCCGGACCCTGCGGGTGGTGGTAGAGGCTGGCTTCAGCCGGCCTACATGTGGTCGGTCTTCGTGTTCTTCGCCGCGCTTTTCAGCAAGCAGAACACCATCACGATGGTGCCTGCGCTCGTGCTCTTCGACTGGATCGTCAGGCGTCGGCGGATCGAGATCGCGTGGGCGTGGCTCCGGCCGTATCTACCGTACATCGTGCTCACGATTGGCTTCCTCGTGCTGCGCTACGTCGTGTTTCACGAAGTGGCGCGCGAACGCCTGCTGTCGGCGCAGCGGGTTCACGATTTCCTCTCGGATTCGTCGCGGCACCTGGTCCGCCTCGTCTTCGGCGGTCCAGGCATCCGGCGCTGGGTGTTGGGCGACACCATGGTCGTGGCGCTCGGTGCGGTGATCGTGGCCGCTATCGGCTGGCGTCTCTCGCGTTCTGCGACGCGCGCTCTGTGGCGCACCGCGATCTACTTCGGCCTGATCTGGATCGTCCTCGGCGTGCTTCCGATCCTGATGTCCGGTTACTACTCGCCGAGGCACATGTATCTGGCGTCGCTCGGATGGGCGGTGACCCTCGGCATCGGGCTGGAAATCATCTGGCGGGCGCAACCGGCGCGCGTCATTCGTCCGATTGGAGTCGCCGCGGCAGGAGCGCTTGCGCTGATATATGCCATGCAGCTCCATGGCATTGTCCGCGACTGGAGTGGCTACGCCGCGATTTCTCGCTCCGCTGTCCAACAACTTGGACGCGAGGCCGAGGCCGATCCCGCAGGGACACTCGTCATCGCGGGCGTTCCGCGATCGAGCTGGGCGTTTGCCGTTCCGCACTCAGTTCGGGCGCCATTCATATCCAACGACGTCTCACAGCGCCTGCTCGTCATCTCCGACTCATTCGATCACTGCTGCGACGCGCCGCAGTGGGAGCGGTATACCCGTGACGCGCTACATCGGTGGGACGAGGAGGCGGGGCGTCCGGCCGTTGTGGCGTTGTACTGGGATATGCGCACCGGCCGCATGTCACGAATATCCGATAGCGACGATCCGCAGCTTCGGACGCTGGCGTCGCTCCTGATCGAGACGCGCGATCGCGCGTCTCTCGACTCGCAGATTCAGGGACTTCTCAGAGATTACGTGGCGTTGCGATAGCGTAGGGGCCGACCTTCAGGTCGGACCTACGTATGGCTTCACGGCTCGAGCAGCGCCCACAAACCCATGCTCGGCGCTGTCGGATCGCCAATCCAGATCGGCGGTGTCAGCCACACGAACAAAAGGATCGCGATCACCATGATGTCGTAGGGGAGCGTCGTCCGCTCATCGGTCCAGAAGAATGCCCGCGTGAACACTTTCGTTATCGGGCTCCGGCCACGGGGAATCGGACGCGCGTTCAACACCAGATACGTGTAGTAGATGCGATCGGCGACGGTGAAGATGGACAGGAGCAGGATGACCCAGAGCACCGCGCCCATGCGGTTCGTGAACGCGCCGATCATGAACAGGACGATGCGCTCCGGTCGCTCCATGAAGCCAACCTTGCACTTCTCGATGAGCGACTCGGCGCGGGCGCGCGCGTAACTCGTCATGATCGAGAACATCATCGCCAGCGCCGCCACCATCACATAGTCCGTGCGCCGGAGGGTCGCGTACAGGTAGATGAGCCCGAGAAACAACGCGATGTCGGAAAAACGGTCGAGCGTGGAATCCCAGAATGCGCCGAAGCGCGACACCGTGTTGGTCTCCTGCGCGACCTTGCCGTCGATGAAGTCAAAGATGTTGGCGACGATCATGATCACGCCGGCGAGAAGGAACCGGTTGACGCCGAGCGCGCAGGCCGCCGCCACGTTGATCAGCACGCCGACCAGCGTGAGGGTGTTGGGATGAATGCCGAGCGCCACACACGTGCGGATGATGGCGCGCAGCGGCCACATGCAGACCTTCCCGATGAACCCGGTAACTGTCATGCCTTGTTATAATTAAGGGTTTTAGACGTAGGAACTAAACTCGCCATACTAGCCCATGCCCATCCAGGACCTCAAGGAGCAGATCGCACGGTTGCCCGAGCAGCCGGGGGTGTATCTCTGGATGAACCGCGCGGGCGAGACGATCTATGTCGGCAAGGCACGCGCCCTGCGCGATCGTGTGCGCAGCTATCTTGCGGCCGCGGGCATGAGTCCGCGTCACGACGCGCTGCTCGACGAGATCGCGTCGGTCGAAGTGATCGTCACCGACTCGGTGATGGAAGCGCTGGCGCTCGAGAACAATCTGATCAAACAGCGCTCGCCCAAATACAACATCCTCCTTCGCGACGACAAGAATTATCCATATCTTCAGTTGACCACGAGCGAGGCGTTTCCACGGATGCTCGTGGCGCGCCATGTCGAGCGTGACGGCGATTTCTATGCAGGGCCCTTCTTGCCGGCAAAGCTTGCGCGACGCACGATGGGGCTCGCGCACCGACTGTTTGGGATCCGCTCGTGCAACGAAGTCATCACCGGACAGCGGGGCAGGCCATGTCTCGAGTACGACATCAAGCGATGCAGCGCGCCATGCGTCGCGGGGATTTGCAGTCAGGAACAATACGGGGTTGCCGTGGCGAACGCCAGATTGCTGCTCGAAGGGCGCAACGACGAGCTGATTGACACGCTGCGCGAGCGCATGGTGGATGCCTCCGAGCAGCAACGGTTCGAGGAGGCCGCGCAGCTGCGAGACGCCCTCCGCACGGTCCAGATCCTGCGCGATCGCCAGCAGAAGGTCGCGACGGCGCAGCTCGGCGACCGCGACGTGTTCGGGTTGAAGGTCGGTCCGAGCGGCAGCGCCATTCAGGTCTTTGCGATGAGAGGCGGGCGCGTCATCGAGCGGCTCGAGCTGGTCACAGACAGCGGCATCGCGGTTCGCGACGCGGACGTCCTCCAGGCAACGTTGCAACAGTTTTACGAGATGCGCGTGCCGCCCTCGGAAATCGATTTGCCGGTGGAGGTTGAAGACTGTGAGGCGATGGAGGAGTGGCTGTCGTCACGTGCCGGCCGCCGTGTGAAGATCCTCGTCCCGCAGCGCGGGGAGAAGCGGGCGCTCGTCGAGCTTGCCACGCGCAATGCAGAGCTGTCATATCGGACGCGCTTCAACGAAAACACCGCGGCACACTTCGACGCGCTCGAGACGCTTCGATCCGTGCTCGGCCTGCCCGCAGTACCGCGACGTATCGAATGCTTCGACATTTCGACGATCCAGGGAAGTGAGACGGTCGCATCGATGGTGGTGTGCGAAGACGGGCGGATGAAGAAGAGCGAGTACCGGAAATTCAGGATTCGAGGTCGGCTCAGGGCTCAAGGCTCACAACGTCAGCCGCTGGAGGGGAGCCCGGAGCCGTCGTTCGGTTCTGACGACTTCGCCGCCATGCGCGAGGTCGTCCAGCGCCGCTATCGAAAGGTGCTGGAGGACGGCGGTCCGTTTCCCGACCTGATTCTGATTGACGGTGGTAAGGGTCAGCTCACGGCGGCGTATGAGGCGCTGCAGCAAATTGGTCTGGGCAACCTCGTGGCGGTCGGCATCGCCAAGAGGGAGGAATTGCTATTCACCCGCGACCGCGAGGATCCGATTGCGCTGCCGGAGAACGACCCGGCGCTGCTCCTCATCGAGCGCATTCGGGACGAGGCGCACCGCTTTGCCGTGACCTTTCACCGCAAGGCACGCACGATGCGTGATCTGCGCTCGCAGCTCGACGACGTACCCGGTATCGGACCACGCCGGCGTCGGGCGTTGTTGACGAAGTTCGGCAGCCTCGCGGGCGTTCGCCGAGCGACGCGCGAAGAGCTCGATGCCGTGGTCGGTCCCAAAGCGGCGGCGGCCGTCATCGATTACTTCGCAAAATCCGCGTAAACGTCGACGCCAGCACAGACTGGGCAGCGAGTCGCCGCGGATCAGAACGTGCCGTGCGGCAGCTTCCGTGCCTGCAAACGATAGCGGTCGTCCGAGCCGAGCACGAGGAAGCCTTCCTGAAGCAGCTGTCGGAAGATCTCGAAGCACTCCTCGTGCGCGAGATGAAACAGCCGCGTGGCCTGCGCCATCGTCGGTGACAAACCTCGCATGTCGCAGAACTCACGCCGCACGCGTTCGACGAGCTTCTGGTCGGCAGGCGCGCGCAGCAGCGCGGAGCGCACGACCGACGGCATTTTCAACGGACGAATCGGTACGTGATGAATCGTGAGGTGAGGAAATGTAAGTGGCTTTCGAGCGGTGGAGGTCATGACACTACGCCCCCGGAACTGGGACACGATACGCCCGCCCGTGCGCGGGAGCAATAGGCGATTACAGCTGAGCAGCGACCTGATGTACGCTGACGTCTCTTGGCCGATATCGACTTCGCGGACGCCCTCATCAAGTTCGTGGTTCTTCTGCTTTCCCTGACAGTTCACGAGGCGGCTCACGCGCTCACCGCGGATCGTCTCGGCGATCCGACAGCTCGACTGTTGGGCCGAGTGTCGCTCAATCCGGCGGTGCACGTGGATCCGATCGGCACGCTCCTGTTCCCGCTCATCGCGCTTCTGACCCACGTGCCGCTGCTCGGATGGGCCAAGCCGGTGCCTGTCAATATCACGCGGTTGCGTGGTCATTGGAAGCGGAAGTACATGTTGATTGCGGCTGCCGGGCCCGCCAGCAATGTCATGCTTGCGATCGTCGCATCGCTCCTGCTGCACGTGGTGCCAGTCACTGGCCGACTCGAAGCAGCGACCCTGGCGCCGCTGGCGCAATTTCTTTATCAGGCGGTCCTGCTGAACGTTCTTCTCGCCGTCTTCAACATGGTGCCCGTGCCGCCGCTCGATGGTGGGAACGTGCTTGCGGGCGTCCTGCGCGGTCCAATCGCCGAGACCTACGAACAGCTGCGTCCGTACGGCTTCATGATTCTCTATGGCTTGATGTTCACCGGGATCCTGACGATGATCATTGCGCCGCCCGCGAACTTCCTGCTGGACTGGCTTCTCTAAGCTCAATGACCAACGCCCGCGTCGTCAGCGGCATGCGCCCGACGGGCAAGCTGCATCTGGGACACCTCGTCGGGGCGCTGCACAACTGGGTGGCGCTACAGGAAAAGTACGACTGCTTCTACTTCGTCGCGGACTGGCACGCGCTGACGAGCGAATATGCCAACACCGCCGGCATCACCGGCTATGCGCTCGACAATGTCGCGGACTGGCTCGCGGCCGGGGTCGATCCGGAGCGAAGCACCATCTTCGTCCAGTCACTGGTCCCGGAACATGCCGAGCTGTTTCTGCTGCTCTCGATGGTGGTTCCAATCCCGTGGCTCGAACGCGTGCCGACCTACAAGGAACAGCGCGAACAGCTGGTGGAAAAAGATCTCTCGACGCTCGGGTTTTTGAGCTACCCGCTGCTGCAGACCGCGGATGTGATCATTTACGACGGCAAATTCGTACCGGTCGGCGAAGATCAGGTGGCCCATCTCGAGTTGTCACGCGAGGTCGTACGCCGATTCCACCAGTTCTATGGCGAGATTTTCGTCGAGCCGCAGCCTCTGCTCACGCCGACACCTCGACTTCCCGGCCTCGACAACCGGAAGATGAGCAAGAGCTACGGGAACACGATCGACCTGACTGACGATGCCGAGGCGGTGACGAAGAAGGTACGGCAGATGTATACCGACCCGAAGCGGATTCGCGCCGACATTCCGGGCACCGTCGAAGGCAACCCTGTGTTCATGTACCATGACGCGTTCAACACGAACACCGCCGAGGTTGAAGACTTGAAGACGCGGTATCGTGCTGGCAAGGTTGGCGACGTCGAAGTCAAGACAAAGCTCGCCGCCGCCATGAACGCGATGCTCGAACCGATGCGCGAACGACGGCGCGCGGTCCTGAGCAAGCCTGACAGGATTCGCGAGATCGTGATCGAGGGGTCGCGCAAGGCGCGGCTCGTCGCGCAGACAACCATGGAACGCGTCCGCGACGCGGTGAAGCTCCGTTATTGACCGTGACCGAACAACAGCACACCGAGCACGCCGACTTCGAATCCTCGCCCGATGCGTACAAGGTCAAGCTCGACTCGTTCGAGGGACCGCTCGACCTGTTGATTCACCTTATTCGCAAGAACGAGGTGAACGTCTACGACATTCCGATTGCGCTCATCACGGAGCAATATCTTTCGTATATCGCGTTGATGCAGGAGCTGAACCTGGACGTCGCCGGCGAGTTCCTCGTGATGGCCGCCACGCTGATTCATATCAAGTCGCGCACGCTGCTGCCGCGTCCGGACCCGACCCAGGAGGATGAGCCCGAGGAGGATCCGCGCGAGGCGCTCGTGCGGCGATTGCTCGAACATCAGAAGTACAAGGCGGCCGCCGAACTGCTGCACGAGCGCGAGACGCTGCGAAGCGCGCAATTCATGCGCCCCGATTCGGCCGTGTCGGAGGCGGCAGGCGACGAATACGAGCCGGAGATCGAAGTCGATCTCTTCAGCCTGATCGCCGCGTTCAAGGGTGTACTCGAGCGAGCCAGCCGGCGTCCGCATATGGTGCTGCCGCCGGAAGCGATTCCGATCGAGACACGCATCCAACAACTCCTGGCGCGGTTGTCAGAAACCGAGGCGTGCGGGTTTGAAGATCTGTTTGCTGACGGTGACGGCTCCCGCGGGTTCATGATCGTGACGTTCCTCGCCCTGCTCGAAATGATCCGGCTGAAGCTGGTTCGCGTCTTCCAGTCGGGCGGATCGGGCGCTATCCGAGTCTACAAGCGCGCGCGTCCCACCGATGCGCCGCATCCAATCGGGGATCCGCAGAACTGATGACAATGCCCAATGCTCAAGGCGGAATGCTCAATGCTCAAGGCAATGAACAAGGCCAAATGGTCAATGCCCAAGGCAATGAACAAGTCGAAACGGTCAATGACCAAAGGGCCCCGTCAGCAGAATTGAAGGCGATCGTCGAAGCGTTGATTTTCGCGTCGCCGGAGCCGCTGACGCCGAGGATGCTGTTCAGACTGTTGGCAGACGAACCGAAGGAGGACGTGTCGGCCACGATTCAGGCGTTGAAGGCCGACTACGAAACGCGCCCCGGCCTGCAGTTTGTCGAGGTGGCGGGCGGATACCAGATCGTTACGCGCACCGAGCTTCATGAATGGGTGCGGCGCCTGTTCCACGAGCGGTCGACGCAGAAGCTGACCGTCCAATCGCTGGAAACACTGGCGGTCATCGCATACAAGCAGCCGATCACGTCCCTCGAAATCGGCGAGATTCGAGGCGTCAACACGTCAGGGGTGCTCTCGACGCTGCTCGAACGTCACCTGATCAAGATCGTCGGCCGCAAGAACGTCGTCGGCCGTCCGTTTCTCTACGCGACGACGAAGGAGTTCCTCATTCGCTTCGGTCTGAACGATTTGAACGACCTCCCGAAGATCGAGGACATGGCGGAGGCGCTCGGCTTCGATCCACCCGCGAGACTCATTGAACAAACGCCGGCAGAGGAAATGTTGCCGCTGGAAGAGCAGGACGCCACTTAGCGACTACCTTTCACGAACTGACTTGTGACTCACCTTTTCACTTTTCCACTTCTTTAACTTTTCCACTTCGAGCGCCGAGAGCTCGCGCCATTCGCCGGGTCGTAACCCCCGGTCGCTGAGGGGTCCGAAGCGGGTGCGCCGCAGCGACTCCACCGGATGTCCAACCGCTTCGAGCATCCGGCGCACCTGCCGATTGCGTCCTTCGCGGATGGTGATGATGAGCACGCCGTTCCGCTCGCGGCGGCCCTTGTTCGCGAGCAGCACGTCGGCGGGGAGCGTCCGGCGTCCGTCGAGCGGGATGCCGCGGCGCAGGCGATCGACCGCCTCGTCATCGGGTATTCCGGCGACGTACGCTTCGTAGGTGCGAGGCACCTGATGGCGCGGATGCGTCAACTTCGCCGCGAGATCTCCATCGTTGGTGAGCAGCAAGAGCCCTTGCGTGTCGTAATCCAGTCGTCCGACCGGATACACGTATTCGCGTACGCCGTGCAGCAGGTCGAGAACTGTACGCCGACGCTGAGGATCCGATCGCGTCGTCACGTAACCAGCAGGTTTGTAGAGGAGGATGTAGCGCAGCCGTTCGGTTGACTTGATCCGTCGGCCGTCCACACGAATGTCATCGTGCGCCGGATCGGCTTTGGTCCCCATCTCGGTCACCGTCTCGCCGTTGACGGTGACGCGTCCCTCCGCGATCAGCTTTTCCGCGGCACGTCGCGATGCCACCCCCGCCTGCGAGATGAGCTTCTGAAGACGGAGGTTCACGCTTCTATAATCCCACGCTATGAGGAACTGTCTTGTCGTGGCCGTGTCGGTGGCTATCGCGGTGTCGTGCGGAAGAACAACCTCTTCGACCGCGGCGTCGCAGATTCCACTTGCTCAGTTGCCAACCGTCGATCCAAATGCGCTGCTCTCCCACACTCGAGTGCTTTCGTCAGACGAGTACGAAGGACGCGGCCCTGGAACCAAGGGCGAAGAACTGACCGTCCGCTACCTGGTCGACCAGTTCAAGAGGCTCGGCCTCAAGCCAGGCAACACCGATGGGTCTTACATTCAGCAGGTGCCGCTCGTCGGCATCACGCCCTCGCCTGCACCGCTCGTACTGGAGAAGGGCGGCCGCAAGGTCACCCTCACGTGGAAAGACGACGTTGTCGCGTGGACGAAACACGTTGCGGATTCCGCAAGTCTCGATCGATCGGAACTCGTCTTTGTCGGTTACGGAATCGTCGCGCCTGAATACAACTGGGACGACTACAAGGGCGTCGACGTCAAAGGGAAAACGCTCGTGATGCTCGTCAACGATCCGCCCGTGCCGGATTCGTCGAAGCCGTCCGAGCTCGATCCCAAAGTCTTCGGTGGGAAAGCCATGACCTACTACGGACGTTGGACCTACAAGTACGAGGTCGGCGCCATGAAAGGCGCGGCGGGCGTACTGATAGTTCATGAGACAGGCCCCGCCGGCTATCCCTTCGAGGTGGTGCAGGCGAAGACCACGGAGCAGTTCGATCTGGTCACGCCGGACAAGAACATGGGCCGCGTGGGCATCGAGGCCTGGATCACTCTGGACAGGGCCAAGGAACTGATGCGCGCCGCGGGTCAGGATTTCGACACGCTCAAGAAGCAGGCGGCCACGCGTGACTTCAAGCCGGTGCCGCTCGGTGTGACGGCGTCGATGACGATTCACAACAAGCTGAGGACGATCGATTCGCAGAATGTGGTGGCAAAAGTGGAGGGCAGCGATCCCACGCTGAAGGACGAGTACGTCGTCTACACCGCGCATTGGGATCATCTAGGAGTCGGGCCCGAGGTCAACGGCGATCGCATCTACAACGGCGCCGCAGACAACGCAATTGGTGTAGCCGGACTTCTGGAGCTCGCGCGGGCGTTTACCAGTGTGATGCCGCCGCCGAAGCGATCGATTCTGTTCGTCTCCGTGACCGCGGAGGAGCAGGGACTCCTCGGGTCGCAGTACTACTCCGTTACGCCGATCTATCCACTTGCAAAGACGCTGGCGAACGTCAATATGGACGGACTGAACGTCCATGGCCGCACCAAGGACCTGACGTTGATTGGCTACGGCGCGTCAGATCTCGACGACTACGCGCGCGAAGCGACCGCTGAGCAGGGGCGCACCATTCGACCCGATCCGGAAACGGAAAAGGGGTTCTACTACCGCTCGGATCATTTCAATTTCGCCAAGCAGGGTGTGCCCGCGCTCGACCCGGACCAGGGGATCGAATTCATCGGCAAGCCAGCGGATTACGGTCAAAAGGTTCGCGACGATTACACCGAGCACGACTATCACAAGCCGACCGATGTCATAAAACCGGATTGGGATCTCAGCGGCGCGGTCGAAGATCTGAAGGTGTTCTTCGCCGTCGGTTATCGCGTTGCGCAGGCGGACACGTATCCTGACTGGAAGGCCGGCAATGAATTCAAGGCAACCCGGGACGCCATGCTGAAGAACAGCGAACAGAGAAAGTGAACAGGGAGCCGAACGCCGAAACTGAACACGAACGGAGCACTGAGAACTCCGCAGGGTGAACTGCTCATCTCTTCAGCACATTCGCCCAGAAGGAAATCAGCCTCCAGGTGTCGGCGGCGGCGGCACCGCGGTCGACTTCCGCGTGGGTGATCAGCTCGCTGATGAGCAGATGCACCTCCACGCCGCGGCTCCGCAGGTAGTCGGCAAGTAGCACAGACTCGGCGGTCGGAATGACCGAGTCTTCGGAGCCGTGAAGCAGAAATACCGGAGCGGAAGGAACAGATGGCGCACGATCGGCCGAGAGCGTTGGAGAATCGACGCCGGTTGCCTCGAGATATGGCAGCAGCGCGGGCCCGAGCTTCTTGACGTTTCGATCGTTGACGTAATTCAGGTACGTTCGGGCGGGTTCGGGTAACGTCTTCGCGTACTCTCGCGCTTGTTCGAACGTTGCGTGTGCCTGGTTCATGTCGACCAGCGTGAGCTGCGACGCATAGAGAAACGTCTCGATGCCTTTCCGCAGCGGCGCCACCTGTTCGGCCGGGACGATTCCCTGATCGGCGAACTGGTACAGGATGACGGCGACACCGTAGTCATGCGGTGGCACCGCTCTGACGCCCGGCAGTTGCGTCTGCTCGCCGGTGGTGAGGTAGTGCAGGACACGCGGCAGATCCGCATACCCCCCGAATGAAACGATGTACGCGAGCTTGTCCCGAATCGACGGTCGTCCCCCCGCGACGAGCGACATTCCGCCCGCGAAGCTGATGCCGATGAGGCCGATGCGGCCATCCGGAGCCAGATCCGATCGGCTCGTCATCCAGCTGACCGCGTCCTCAATCACATCGGTCGACTGCGTCGTCAGCTGATAGTGCTGCAAGTCCGGGAGCGCGAGCGTCATCACCATCACGCCACTGCCTGCAAGGTCGCGGGCAAGCGCGGTCAGGCGCGGCTCATTGATCCCCATCGAGTGGATGCCAGGAATCAGGAGGGCGCTGCGCGAAACGCGGCCGTCAGGGCGGTAGAACTGCGCGGGGACCATTCCGCCGCGCACCGGTACCATGTGCGGCGGCAGCACCGTCACGGCGCGCGCGTGACGTGCGGCGAACTCCTCGACGTGGCCGCCAACGCGCGCGACCCGCACGAACAGTGACGCCGCGCGAACGTACGGAACCGAGAGATACGCCAGCGCCGCGGCGATGACGACCATCACCGTGAGGATCCGCCATCGGCGACGCGCGGGCATGCGCGCTCATGTTACCTTCAATGGTTGCGTTCGAATGAAGAGACTGATCATTGCGATCGACGGACCGTCAGGCGCGGGGAAAGGGACGATCGCCAGGACGCTCGCCGCGACCCTGAATTACCGGCATGTCGATACCGGTGCGATGTACCGCGCAATCGGCTGGAAGGCGCAACATGATGGCGTCCCGCTCGACGATGAAGCAGCGGTGGTGGTCTTGGCGGAACGGTCGAACATCGCCGTTGAAGGAGGCACGGTTTCCATCGACGGTCACGACGTGACGCAGGCGATCCGCACACCGGAGATCGACAAGGCGGCCTCGTCAGTCGCTCGGATGCCGCACGTGCGCGAGGTGCTGGTTGCGCGTCAGCGCCGCATCGGTGAGCAGGGCGGCGTGGTGATGGAAGGTCGCGATATCGGAACGGTCGTCTTCCCGAATGCGGATTTGAAGATCTATCTGGACGCGTCGGCGGAAGAGCGCGCGCGGCGGCGATTGAACGACCCTGCCCACAGCGGTGGCCAGGCGGGCGCGGCCGCGGTGGCCGCGTCAATCCAGGCGCGCGATCAGTCGGATACGACACGGACCGCATCGCCGCTCACGATGGCGACCGATGCGGTCTTGATCGATACGACAGGCGTTCCCATTCCCGAAGTCGTGGCGCGTGTGATGCGACTGGTCGAGGAGAAGTTCAGTGCTCGTTGAAGTCCTCGGCTGACGCCGGGTCGAGCTCCCAGCGGTGTTTGTCGCGCTTGGAGATCTTCGCCTCGCCTTTCAGTTCTTCGTTGTCGTCGTACTGCACGCCGACGGCGCGTCCGATGTCGTCGACCACATCCTGATCCGGGGTCGGGTTGTCGCCGCCCGGCGCTTCGTCGCCGACGCTGTAGGCCGACTCCCAGTCCGCGTCCACATCGCCCGCGGTCAGCGCAGGCCCGGTCTCGGTGTGTTTATCGAGCCGCTCGCGCAGCTCGCGGCGGCCTGTCCGCACAGCCGAAGCGGTACGGTCGAGATCGAGAGATGACGGCGGCGTCGGAACGATGTCGTCGTCCTGGATGGTGCGGCGTTCCCGATCGAGCCCTGGCGGCTTCCGCAGCGTCACGGTCCGCTTCGCATGCGGCGCCCGGCGAGCAGCAGTTTTCCTGGCGGCTGTGCTGGGCTTACCCGCCACCCTTGCCTTAGCCGCCCTGGTTACCTTGCGCGCCCTGCTCGCCTTCTTACCCGACCGCCTCGCCGTATCCGGCCGACTCGCCTTACTCGCCTTCGCTGCCCTCCGCGTTCGGGCCACAGCCGCCGTCTTCTTTCGCGCCGCGTTCTTTCGCGCCGCGCTTTTCCTTGCCGACTTCCTGGCTCGGGAATTCGCTCGCGCCGACCGTTTTTTCCTGGTTGCCGCGGCCTTGCGTTTGGCCATTGCCCTTGTCCTTTCCGCTACCGGCTTACCTTGACTGTTTCCGGGTAAGTGTCGTAAAGTCTAGTGCTTATCGGCGAAGGAAGCAGCTGACATACAAGCTCCATCCAACCACCAGAAATCGTCTCGCCGTTATAGCCGCGGGGGGCCGGTCCCTGCAACCCTTCGAACGCGCTCAGGTGAACCTTCAAAACGGGGTTTGCGGTGTTGCCCCTGAGTATCGTCGAAGGACAACAGAAACCGGTAATCAGATTCAGGAGGACGCGTAAGGAATGGCGAACGTAGAAAACGGGTTGGTTGTGCCCGAAAGGCCGGGCGAACAGCCCGGAGCACCGGCGCGGACGAGAGCTGGAAAACCCGCCGGTCCTGCCTTCAAGCCGATGCATCACGAGGACATGGATCCGCAGGAGTTCGCGGCCATGCTCGACATCTACGACGACAGCTTCCGCAACATGGCGGAAGGCGAAGTCGTGAAGGGAACCGTACTGAAGGTGACCGACACGGCGGTAGTCGTTGACGTCGGCTACAAGTCCGAAGGTCTCATTCCCATCCACGAGTTCCTCGACGAGAACGGCCAGGTCACCGTGCAGGCGGGCGACGTGGTGGACGTGCTGCTCGAGCGCACCGAAGATCGCGAAGGCCACATCGTGCTGTCGCGCGAGAAGGCCGAGAAGATGAAGATTTGGGACGAGGTCGAGAAGGCCTATGCCGACCGCAAGGTCGTCATCGGCCGCGTCATCGAGCGGATCAAGGGTGGCCTCGCGGTCGACATCGGCGTCCGCGCGTTCCTGCCCGGCTCGCAGATCGATGTCCGTCCGGTGCGAAACCTCGATGCGCTGAAGGGGCAGGAGCTCCGGATGCGCGTCATCAAGGTCAACAAGAAGCGCGGCAACATCGTGCTGTCGCGAAAGGCGCTGCTCGAAGAAGAGAACGCCGAGAAGAAGAAGACCACGCTCGAAACGCTCGCGGAGGGGAAAGTGCTCCGCGGCACCGTCAAGAACATCACCGACTACGGCGCATTCATCGACCTTGGCGGCATCGACGGGCTCCTGCACATCACCGACATGTCGTGGGGCCGCGTGGGTCATCCCTCCGAACTGTTCAAGGTCAACGACGAAGTCGATGTGATCGTGCTCAAGTACGATCCGGCGACCGAACGCGTCTCGCTCGGTCACAAGCAGCTCGTACAGGATCCGTGGTCAACCGTCCAGGACCGGTATCCGGTCGGCGCGCGGATGGGCGGCAAGGTGGTGAGTCTCACCGACTACGGCGCCTTCGTCGAGCTGGAAGCGGGCGTCGAGGGTTTGATCCACGTCTCCGAGATGTCGTGGAGCAAACGGGTCAAGCATCCGTCGAAGATTCTCAACGTCGGCGACAGCGTCGATGCGATGGTGCTCGGCGTGGATCCTGCGGCGCGTCGCATCTCACTTGGCCTCAAGCAGGTTGAAACGAACCCGTGGCACGAGCTGACCGAGAAGTATCCGGTCGGCACGCGCATCAAGGGGAAGGTCCGCAACCTGACCGAGTTCGGCGCGTTCGTCGAAGTCGAAGAGGACATCGACGGCCTGATCCACATCTCCGACATGTCGTGGAGCAAGCGAATCAAGCATCCGTCCGAGGTGCTGAAGAAGGGCGATGTGGTCGAGGCGATGGTGCTCAGCATCGACGCCGAGAACCAGCGCCTGTCGCTCGGGCTCAAGCAGCTGGCCACCGATATCTGGGACGACTTCTTCTCCCGCCATCACGTTGGCGGCACGATCGAGGGGAAAGTCACGCGGATGACGAACTTCGGTGCGTTCGTCGAGCTCGACGAAGGGATCGAGGGGCTGATTCACGTGTCGGAGTTCGACGACACGCACGGCGGCGAAAAGATCGACCTCCAGGTGGGCAACTCGTATCAGATGAAAATCATCAAACTGAGCCCGCAGGAACGGAAGATCGGACTCAGCATCCGGGCGTTGAAGTCAGACGACTATCGCTCGGACTGGGAAGCCTATTCGGAGAGCGAAGGCACGGGAACCGCGACGCTCGGCGATCATTTCCGCAATCGGTAAAGACTCTGTAGGGTGGGCCGGGTCCTTCTGGACCCGGCAGATCATCAAGGAGAGACCATTGAATACTCCTGGCGGCAGCATGACCAAGGCGGAGCTCGTCGAGGAAGTGTCGCGCGTGTCGGATCTCACCAAGAAGCACTCGGAAGTCATCGTCGACACGGTGTTCAGGAGCATCATCGAGGCCTTGCACCGCGGCGAGAAGATCGAGCTGCGCGGGTTCGGCAGTTTCCGTCTGCGTAAGCGCGAGCCTCGCAAAGGCCGCAACCCGAAGACGGGCGACAAAGTGGATGTGCCGCCGAAGAAGGTGCCCTACTTCAAGCCTGGCAAGGAGCTGAAGGAACTGATCAACCGCGAAGCCGAGGCCGCCGAAGAGGCAGAAGCCGCATCGATCACCGGTAACGTCGTCGGGCCAGTCGAAACCGTCTGAGGACGTGGACCATTTATGGTCTCCCTGGCGTCTGGAATACGTGACCGGCGCCAAACCTGATACGGGGTGCGTATTCTGCGACGCACCCCGTCCTCCTGATCCCGATTCCCTCATCGTCTTCCAACGCAAGACCTGCTACGTCATCCTCAACCTCTATCCCTACAACAACGGCCACGTGATGGTCGTGCCGTACCGTCACACCCCATCGCTCGCCACGCTCACGCCCGAGGAACTGCACGAGATGGCGGACCTCCAGGTGCTGTGCGAGAAGGCGCTGATCGAGGCCTATCAGCCGCACGGTATCAACGTCGGCATCAACCTTGGGAAGCCGGCAGGCGCCGGGGTCCTCGAGCACGTGCACGTGCATCTGGTGCCGAGATGGAACGGGGATACAAACTTCATGACCGTCGTCGGGACGACCCGCGTGCTGCCAGAGGATCTCCACCAGAGCGCTACGCGGATGAAAGAAATTTTCGCAAAACTCGGATAAAAGTACGGCGTGACACGCCTCGCCCTCAGGGCCTGGTTCGCGCTCGTCGTGCTCGCGACGGCGATGGGGCTGCTGCTGTTCATGGCCGCCGGAACGATGAGCTACTGGCGGGCATGGGTGTACCTCGGAATCTTCTTCGGAGCATCGGCGTTGACCACGCTGTTCCTGATCCGCCGCGATCGCGCGCTTCTCGAGCGACGCATGCGTGGTGGTCCGACGGCGGAGAAGCGGCCGGTCGAACGCATCATCATGGTCTTCACGTCGATCGGCTTCGTCGCGCTTCTTGTCGTACCGGCGCTTGACTACCGCTTCCAGTGGTCCAATGTTCCGCTGTGGGTCGTTGTCGCCGGCGATGTGCTCGTCGTCGTCGGCTTTTACTTCATCTTTCTTGTCTACAGGGAGAACACGTTCACGTCCGCCACGATCGAAGTGGCGCCAGGTCAGACCGTCATCTCGACCGGACCGTACGCCGTCGTCCGTCACCCGATGTATGCGAGCGCATTGCTGTACCTCGGGGGGACGCCACTCGCACTCGGGTCGTACTGGGGACTGGTCCCGTTCGCCGCCCTGTTGCCATTTCTCATGTGGCGTCTGTTCGATGAAGAGAAGTTTCTGTCCGAAACCCTGCCGGGATACGTCGAGTATCAGCGGAAGGTCCGGCATCGACTGGTTCCTGGAATCTGGTGATACCGCTGGTGCGGAAGCACGAGGCGGTCAAGATGACCCACGCGAGGAGAGTGGCGGCGGATACAGCGCCGCCAATCCAGGCAGATCGCGGCTCGAGCCACAGACGGACGACGTGCCGCCCTCTCGGGACGGCGACGCCTACCATCGTGTAGTTCACGCGCAGCGCGGCAGCCGGCTGGCCGTCGATCGAAACGCGCCACCAGGGATACTGCACCTCGCTCATCACGAGCAGGCAGTCGCTGTCTGGAGCGTCGATCTCATACTCACCGTCGCTT
>Ga0268265_10000895_pt1 | contig 27732 bp, 18 predicted proteins | sample KBSSwiS52_FD_190355 | JGI IMG/M metagenome (GOLD analysis project Ga0268265, IMG submission 190355) | Switchgrass rhizosphere microbial communities from Kellogg Biological Station, Michigan, USA - KBS Switchgrass S5-2 (SPAdes) (version 2) | ecosystem: Host-associated > Plants > Roots >...
ATCGGCGTCACCGCGGCCACCCCCACCCCCCACGACGACCCGACAACCCTCGTCGAACTCGCCGACGCGGCGCTCTACCGAGCCAAAGACCGCGGACGCAACCGGGTGGAAACGGCACTCCCACCCACAACGGCGCTCCCAACCCCGCATCCCGGTAGCGACCGCTAGGTGCGCGGCGCCTCGGCGCGGGACGGACACAACGCACCACTCGATCATGCCTGATCGGCCACGCCCTCCAGTGCGCTCGGCCAACGCAATAGTGCCGCCGGGCGTCGACCGCTCCGGGCGCTCCGGACGACTGGCCGGGGCCGGCGCCACCTGCGGCGATGGTTCGCCTTACACCAAGCGCCTAGTCGCAAGTGCTCTCGCGGCGTTCGTCCCGCCGCCCCAAAGCGGCTTGAAAGGTGCCGGTCCGGTGAAAACGGTGGACCCGCGCTTCGGCGGTTCCGGATACTCGAGCAAGCGGCTTCTCCGCGCCGTCAGCCCGGCTCGACGGGGATGAACATGAACCGCCGAAGCGAGCCGGCGTGGACCAGAGGCACGCGGCTTGGGCGCCCGGAGACGAAGGACCCGCGCAGCCAGGGCAGTAGGCATCAGCGGCACAACTGGAGGAACCATGGCCTTATCGACCGTCGAGGACGCGGCGCTCGTGATTCCGGACCTCTCTGACCCTGGGACGTACGTGGATGACGTCCCGCACGCGGCGTTCGCGGCGATCCAGCGCCGGCCCGGCCTGTACTGGCAACCCACAACGCTCGCAGCGGTGAATGGTGGCTTCTGGGCGGTCACGCGCTTCGCGGACATCGTCGCGATCGAGAAGGACCCGGCGACGTTCACCTCCACACGGGGGGCGGCGTACCCGCAGATGATGGACGGCCCGATCGACGGGCCTAGCAAGGACAACATCATGATGAGCGACCCGCCCCGCCACACCCGCCTGCGGCGGGTCGCGGCAAAGGGGTTCGGACCCCGGGTCGTGGCCAACTTCGAGCCCTGGATCCGCGAGATCGTCCGGGACGCCATAGCGAGCGTCGCGGACCGGGACGAGTTCGACTTTGTGGAGGAGTTCGCCCGGACGATTCCCGCCTACGTCGTCGCGACGATTCTGGGTGCTCCTCGTGAGGACCGCAAGCGGATGGTCGACTGGACAACCGAGCTCTTCGCGGCCGGCCAGCGGACCGAGGGTCTGGCCGAGGGCGAGGGCACGCTGGCGAACGTGGTCGAGACGCAGCTCGAGGTCGCGGCCTACGCCGAACAGATCCGGGAGATAAAGCGCGCGCACCCCGCCGACGACATGTGCACGGTTCTGAGCGGCTGCGTGGACCGAGGTGAGATCAACGACGCCGAGTTCCTCCAGTGGATGACGCTGATTATGGGGGCGGGGTACGAGACCACCCACACAGCGATCGGGCAGTCCATGCGCATGTACCTGGAGGACGCCGAGATACGCGAACTCACCGATCGCGCCCTGGCCGAGGGGATGATCGGCCGGGCCGTGGACGAGTACTTCCGCCTCATCAGCCCGCCGATGGAGATGGCCCGCACGGCGGTCCGCGACGTGGACTTCCTCGGCCAGCAGATCCGCGAGCGGGACGTCCTGGTGTTGTACTACGTCGCCGCGAACCGTGATCCGGCGGTGTTCTCCGAGCCGAATCGCTTCAATCCGTGGCGGCCGGAGACGCAGACCCTGGCGTTCGGGAGCGGAATCCACCGCTGCCTTGGTGCGCACCTCGCGAAACTCGAGGTCCAGATTCTCTGGGAGGAGTTGCGGGCGGCCGGGCTCCGCCTGCGGCTGAACGGCGCGCCCAGGCGGGGATGGTCGAACTTCATCAACCAGCTCAACGAGCTGCCGGTCGCCCGGGTCTAGCCAGTCGCGGGTAACAAGCTCTCAGGCTTTGACCGCGGCCGCCGCGCCGGGCCCGGACCGCTCGGGCGCGGCGCCAGCGGGAGCACCGGCCGGGACGTCCGCGGAAACGTCGTGTGAGAACCGGCCGGTGGCCTCGGCGAGGATCGCGGCGCGGGCGGCGCCGATGTCGAACCACATGCCGACCAGGTGGAGCCGGTCGGCTGCCTCGGCCTCCCGCACCGGCTCGAGCCGACGGAGGTTCTCGAGCTGGCGGGCGACGCTCGCCTGACCGAGCCGGTCGGCGTCGGTCAGGCCGTCCGGCCCGTCCGGCTCGTCCGCGGGCCGCTCAGGGCGGCCCCCGTCGCCGGTTTCCGGCAACAGGCCCTCGCCGTGGCGCAGCCAGCGCGTCAGGTTCGGCAGCCGCGGCCCACCGCCCTCGGCGGCGTGATCCTGGCGGAACGACTCGTCCGCAACCCCGCCGCAGGCCGACGGCTGGATCGACAAGGGCGCCCCTGCCTATGGTGAGCACAACCACGAGATCTACGCCGACGTCCTCGGGCTCACCATGGCAGGGATCGTCGCCCTCGCGGACGAACGTGCGATCTGACAAGGCCGAGCCTTCGCGTGGGCCGGCGGCACCGGCCGTGACCGTGTCGGCAGGGCGGCGTGGCGGTCCGACCTGGAAGGAGACCGCGTTGCATCTGTCCCGACTGGCCGCGGCGCATCCGGACAAGGCTGCGGTCGTCGTCGCGGAGACCGGCGAGGTGGTGACCTACCGGGAGCTGGACGAGGCGTCCATCCGGCTGGCCCGCCTACTGGCGGCCCGCGGGCTTGGCGCCGGAGACCATGTGGCGCTGCTGTTCGACAACCGTCCGGAGTACTTCGTGGCGGCCTGGGCCGCGCAGCGCTCCGGCCTGGTGTGGACGCCGGTGAACCACCACCTGACGGCCGCGGAGGCCAGCTACATCGTGCGGGACTGCGGGGCCCGGGCGTTGGTCGCCTCTGCCGGGGTGGCCGATCTCGCCGTGGCCGTCGCCGAGCAGGCTGACGACGCCGGTCTGCTGGCGGTGCGGCTGCTGGCGGGCGGGCCGGCCGGTGATGCCGACGGGGCCGCCCGCCTCGCGGCGGCGGGGTTCGAGGAGCTTGGCGCCGCGGTGGCCGGCCTCTCGGCGCAGGAGCCGGCGGGGGAGCGCGAGGGCGCCCGCATGTACTACTCGTCCGGCACGACCGGGCAGCCAAAGGGCATCCTGCGGACCCTGTCGGACGAGCCGTTCGGTTCCGGCCTCGCCCTGGACCGGATGCTGCCGGGGATCTTCGGGTTCGGCCCGGGCACCGTCTACCTCTGCCCGGCGCCGCTGTACCACGCGGCGCCGTCGGGCTGGAGCCTCGGCACCATGCGCCACGGCGGCACGGTGGTGCTGATGGACCGGTTCGACGCCGAGCGGGCCCTGGCCCACATCGCGCGCTACCACGTCACCCACGCCCAGTTCGTGCCGACAATGCTGGTCCGCTTCCTCAAGCTGCCAGACAAGACACGTGCCCGTTACGACCTCTCGAGCCTGCGCGTGGTGGTCCACGCGGCGGCGCCGTGCCCGGTCGACGTCAAGCGCCAGGTGATCGAGTGGCTGGGGCCGATCGTCTACGAGTACTACTCCGGCAGTGAGGGCGCCGGATTCTGCATGATCAGCTCGGCGGACTGGCTGGCGCACCCCGGCTCGGTCGGCCGGGCCCTGGTGGGCGAGCCGCACATCGTCGACGATGACGGCAACGAGCTGCCGCCCGGCGAGGTCGGCACGGTGTGGTTCTCCGGTGGCCCGGACTTCGCTTACCACAACGATCCGGACAAGACCGCTCGCGCTCGTGACGCACGCGGGTGGGGCACGTTCGGCGATGTCGGCCGGCTCGACGAGGACGGCTACCTGTACCTGGTGGACCGGCGGGTCGACCTGATCCTCTCCGGTGGGACGAACGTGTACCCCCAGGAGGTCGAGAACGTCCTCGCCCTGCACCCGGCCGTGCAGGATGTCGCCGTCGTCGGGATCGCGGATCCCGACCTCGGCAGGAGAGTGCACGCGCTCGTGCAGCCCGCCGACCCGCGGGAGGCCGGTCCCGAGCTGGCCGCCGACATCGTCGCCTACTGCCGGGACCGGCTCGCGCACTACAAGTGCCCTCGTGGTGTCGAGTTCGTCGATGCGCTGCCGCGCACGCCCACGGGCAAGCTGCTGCGCCGGCTACTCCACGATCGGCCCGTCGTCCCGGCGGACTGACCGGCTGCCCGCTGGCGCCGCTTCACGTGCGGGGCTGCGACCGGCCGGGCTGTGGGCTGGTTCCTGGAGAAGTGGAAGGACCCGTTCGAGTGTCTGCCTTTTTAGGTCGGGCGATTCCCCTTCACCGTCATCACGTAGTCCATCCCGTGCTTGGCGATGTCCTTTGCGGTGTCATCCTGCGTATGCGCCGCGTCGAGGGTCATGCGCTAGGACCGCGGCGTCTCGTGCCGATGGCTTACAGCATCTCGTAGTCCTCCGGATCGAGCTGCCGGGTCCGGTTCCAGAACTCGAGGATGGAGTACGGCCAGTTCTGGGAGGACCGCCCGGTGGCGTTCTTGTACCAGCTGCTGACCTTCGAGTACCCCCAGGTCCGCAGGGCGTTCCCCTCGTCAACCCAGGCGTTGTACCGGTCGTGCGCCTCGGGGCGGCAGTCCATCGCCCTGTGCCCCTCGGCCAGGAGATGCCGGAGGCACTCCATGACGTAGAAGACCTCGCACTCGGTGAACATGACGATGCTTCCGTGAATGACGAGGTTCGTGTTCGGCCCGTAAAGCAGGAACATGTTGGGGAAGTGCGGGACCGTGATGCCGAGGTATGCGCGGCTGTCGCCGTTCCACTGCGTGTTCAGGTCGACGCCGTTCCGGCCGACCACCTCCATGGGAGTCAGGAACTCCGAGGCGCGGAAACCCGTTCCGTAGATGATGACGTCGACCTCGTGCTCCACGCCGTCCATCGTGACGATTCCGCGCGGAGTGATCTGCTGAATGCCGTCGGTCAGGAGGTCGACGTTCTCCCGCTTGAGCGCGGCGGCGTACGTCCCGTTGTCGCGCAGCATTCGCTTCGCCATGGGCGGGTACGACGGCAGCACCTTGGGAAGGAGATCCGGCCGGTCCTCGAACTGTGCGCCCAGGTAGTCGGTCAGCATACCGCGGAGCTGCTCGTTCAGCGCCGAGACGGCTCGTTCGCTGGGCGGGTAGTCCGGGTCGACCGTGGCCGCTTCGAGAGCGCCGTGGACGGCGGGCGCGAAGAGGCTGAACCGGTACCAGGCCGCGTAGTACGGGACGTGCGTCAGCAGCCACCGAAGGCTGTCGGGGATCGGGTCGTGGGTGTGCGGCGTGGGCATCGGCCAGCCCGGGTTCCGCTGGAAGACCAGGAGCCGTCCCGCCTGCTTCGCCACGATCGGAATGAACTGGAAGGCGCTCGCGCCGGTCCCGATGATCGCCACCCGCTTGCCGGTGAGATCGACGTCGTGGTCCCAGCGCGCGGAGTGGAAACTCGGCCCGGTGAACGTCGCGCGCCCGGGGATGTCCGGCAGGTTCGGCTGGTTGAGCTGGCCGGTCGCGCAGATGAAGACGTTCGCGCGGACCGTGCGCTCTCCCTGCGCGGACCGTACGACGATCTCCCACAGGCCGAGGTCCTCGCGGAACGTGGCCCACACGACCTCCGTCTCGAAGGTGATGTCGCGGCGGACGCCGGCGGTCTCGGCGAAGTCGCGGAAGTAGTCGAGGATCAGGCCCTGGCGGGAGAACTGCTCGGGCCAGTCGAGACGCGGGGCGAACGAATAGGTGTAGTTGTGGCTGGCGACGTCGACCCGGCAGCCGGGATAGTGGTTCTCCAGCCAGGTTCCGCCGACGTCCGAGTTCTTCTCGAACAGCTGGTACCGGATCCCCGCCTGCGAGAGGCGGTACGCGGCCAGGAGGCCGGACATCCCCGCTCCGACGATGACGGCCTCGAAGTCGGTCGTCGGCGCCAGCCCCTCCTTGGTCCAGCCGGGCGCGCGTGGGTCGTCCCCGGCGACGACGAGCTCCTCGGTAAGCAGCGGAAGATAGTCGGCGCCCACGTCCGGCATGCCCCAGAGAATGATCTCGCGGACGACGTCGTCGGACGGGCGGTCGGTGGGACGACTGCCCTCGTCCCGGAGCCGGCGCAGGATCGAGAAGGCGAGCTCACGGCCCTCGTCGAGCTTGTCCTGTGTCGGCCCCGCGTCGCCGAACAGCGACCCGCCCGGGCGCAGGTCGTCGCGCAGGATCGACAGGTCGCCGGTGAGGTAGGCGAGGGTCTGGAGCAGCGAGGGCAGCTCCGCGCCCGTGAGGAACGCGCGCAGCTCCTCGTCCGAGGCCTCGATCGGGGAGACCCTCAGGTGGGCGAAGACGCTCGGGCTCCAACCGAGCTGAGTGGAGATCTTCGCGGCGATGAAGTCGACCGCCTCCAGGGCACCGGGCAGCAGGCCGACCATGCTGAAGAATCCGTGCATCTGGCTGTCGAACCGGCGGGAGACTACCGGGACGCCGGCGTCGGAGAGCCGTCGGGCGTATTCCTCACCCTCGGTGCGGAGCGGGTCGTGCTCGGCCGTGATGACGATGGCTGGGGGCAGACCGGCCAGGTTCTCGGCCCGCAGTGGTGAGGCGTCGGGGTCGGTCCGCGCCTGTTGGTCGGGGACGTAGTGATCCCAGAACCAGCGCATGGTGTCCGCGGTGAGCATCACCTGGTTGGCGGGGTCCAGATAGGACTCCGTCGTCATGTCGCAGTCGGTGACGGGGTAGACGAGGACCTGCAGCGCGATGGACGGTCCGGCGGTGTCCCGCGCCCGACGGGCCACCACAGCGGCGAGGTTGCCACCGGCGCTGTCGCCGGCGACGACCAGGGGCACCTCGGCGCCCGCCAGCTCCCGGATGTTTGCCGCGGCCCACCGCAGGGCGGCGTCCGCGTCGAGGACGGCGCTCGGGAACCGGTGCTCGGGGGCCAGCCGGTAGTCGACGGAGACGACGGTCGATCCGGTCCGCTCCGCGATGTGCCGGGCGAGTGTGTCCATGCCGCTGACGCTGCCCACCGTCCACCCACCGCCGTGGAAGTAGACGATGACCGCGGTGGTGCGGGCGAGCGGGCGGTAGGAACGGGCCGAGAAGCTGCCGCCATCCTCGGCTGAGATCGCCGTATCCCTGACCTCGTACATCGCTGGCCCCGCGCCGAGCAGGGGTCGCAGGCGCTCTCCCATCGCGCGCGCGTCGGCCACGCTCATCTGGTGGAGCGGCGGTGCGTCAGAACTGGCTAACTGAGCGAGCAGCTGCGTGGTCGCGGCGTCGAGCGTCATCGGTCATCCTTCGTTCCACGATGGGCCAGATGTGCTGTCGTATGCCGTGGTCGGAGCGCTGAGCAGGGAGAAATCGCGGCGAGAAGGGCACTGTGTCCGGGTCTGACAAGGCGACTGGCCGGGAACGGCCGGGCCGTTGGTCTGTGTCCGGCTCGTCCGCCGTCTCGTCGACTGCCGGGTGGTAGCCGGAGACGTCGTCGGCGGGTGACCCCGCGGCTGATCATTCGTACGGCGTCGCTTCAGCGAGCCTGGCATACTCTACTCGGCTGAGTGTGGAGCAAAGATGGTCACCATAGCAAGAGTGGGCGGGTGGAGAGCGTAGGTAGGGTATCCTCGACTCGCCTCGATGTCATCGGAGATGGAGGTCGTCGTGCCGGGTCCGCTCGCGGGAGTCCGAGTGATCGACTGCTCGACCGGCACGGCCGGCCCCCGGGCGACGGGAATCCTGGCCGACTACGGGGCCGAGGTGATCTGGGTCGAGCCCCCGGGCGGCGACCGCTTCCGCGAGGAGCTCGCGGGCCCGTACTCGGTGTTCAACCGCGGTAAGCGGAGCATCATCGTCGATCTTCGGACGCCGTCCGGCCGCGCCCGGTTGTTCGAGCTGCTGGCGACGGCGGACGTCTTCGTCGAGAGCTGGCGGCCCGGCGTCGCCGACCGCCTGGGCGTCGGATACGGCGAGGTGCACGATCGCTGTCCCCACCTGGTCTACTGCTCGATCTCCGGCTTCGGCCAGGACGGTCCCCACCGGGACATGCCTGGCCACGAGGCCCTCGTGCACGCCCTGGTCGGCACCATGGGGGAGCAGCCCGGCCATCGGGACGGGCCGATCTTCGAGGGCCTGCCCTTCGCCAGCACCGGCGCGGCCTCGCTGGCCGTGATCGCCATCGCGGCGGCCCTGTACCGGCGGCAGGACGACGGGTTCGGCCGTCGGGTCGAGACCTCGCTGCTGGACGGCGCCCTCGTCTACCTCAGCATGCTGTGGGGTGACGCCGATGTTCCGCCGCCACCTCGCGATCCGGGCAGCAAGCGCCTCATCGCCCGCAACTTCGCCTGCGCCGACGACGAGGTGCTGGGCGTGCACACCGGCGCGGTGGGGGCGTTCGGCCGGCTGATGGGGATTCTCGGGCTCGGCGACCGGGTGCCGGCGAGCGAGTCCGGCCTCGACATGGGCATCCCGCTCACCCCGGAGCAGCGGGCGCTGCTGGACGAGCACCTGCCCGAGGTCTTCGCGACCGCGCCGCGCGCCACCTGGCTGCGGCGGCTCACCGACGCCGACATCTGCGCCATTCCGCTGCTGCGCGCCGGTGAGGTGTTCGACGAGCCGCAGGTCCGGCACAACGAGATGGTCGTCCGGGTCGACGACCCTGCGCTCGGCGAGGTCGAGCAGGCCGCGCCGGCCATCAGGTTCGCGCGCACGCCGGCCGCCGTGCCGGTGCCGGCGCCCACCGCCGGCGAACACGACGCGGGGGCGGTGCCGGGCGCGGACGCGCGGCGCGTCCGGCCGGGTGGCGACGTGATCAGGGACCGGCCGCTGCTCGACGGCCTCCGGGTCCTCGATCTCGGCGCGTTCTACGCCGGGCCCTATGGATCGCGGCTGCTCGCCGACCTCGGGGCGGACGTGATCAGGGTCGAGACCCTCGCGGGCGACCCCAACCGCGGCTCGGAAGTGATCTTCCGCAGCAGTCACGCGGGCCTGCGTTCCCTCGCGATCGACCTGAAGCACCCCGACGCCCGGCCGGTGATCGAGAAGTTGCTGGCCTGGGCCGACGTCGTGCACCACAGCATGCGGCCGGGCGCGGCGGAACGGCTCGCCGTCGGCTACGAGCAGGCCCGGGCGGTGAACCCGGAGGTGGTCTACGCCTATGGCCCCGGCTGGGGGTCCAGCGGGCCGCTGGCGAACAGGCAGAGCTTCGCGCCGCTGATGTCGGGCTATGTCGGCGCGGCCTACGAGGTGGCCGGCCAGTTCAACCCACCCGTCTATCCGGCGGGCAACGAGGACCCGGGCAACGGCCTGCTCGGCGCCATGGGAATGCTCATGGGCATGCTGCACCGCCGGGCGACCGGCGAGGGGCAGCATCTCGAGCACCCGCAGCTCAACGCGGCCATGCTCCAGGTCGCCCACATCGTGCGGCGGGCGGACGGCGGCACGGTCGGGGACATGCGGCTGGACGTGATGCAGTTCGGCTTCGGTCCGCTGGAACGGCTCTACCAGACCGCGGACGGCTGGCTGTGCGTCGTCGCGAGCTCGCGGGCCGAGGTCGAGGCCCTGGGCAAGGCACTCGACATCGACATCGTCGGCGACGAGCGGTTCGCCGACCCGGCGGCGCGCACCGCCAACGCGGACGTGCTCGACTCGATCCTCCTCGACGCGTTCGCGGCCCGGTCGACCGACGACCTGGCCGAGGCCCTGCGAGCGGCGGGCGTCCCCGCCGTCGTGCCCGTCGATCACCTCAACAGCCGGGACTTCCTGCGTGACCCGGAGAACCTTCGCACCGGACGGTCCGCCGCCTGCCCGCACGAGACGCGCGGCACGGTGCGCGAGGTCGGCCTCCTCATCCGCGCGGGGGATGCCGTCCCCGCCCAGCACCGTCTCGCCCCGAAGCTCGGCGAGCACGGCGACGAGATCCTCGCGAGCCTCGGGTTCGACGCGGACGCGGTCGACGCGCTCCGCGCCGCGCGCGTCATTCTCTGAGCCGCCGCCGGGGCCGGGGGAGCAGCGGCACCGGCGCGCTGGCCGAATACGGTATCCCACATAGCGTCCGGATCTCTCTTCGGAGAGACCCGGACGCCGGGGGGCGTCCGGAAGGCGCGCGGGGCGTTCAGGAAGAGCGGACGACGATTCCCTGGTCGACGAGCGCCCCGACCCGGGCGTCCGCGACCCCCCAGCCGGCGAACGGATTGCCGGTGTCGGCGGCGGCCGGCTCGGGAATCCGCGCCGGAGTAGCGGAGAACTTCGGCGCCGGCCCCGGCTGCGTGACGCCCCGATGCCGTACGAACAGGCCGCGTTCCTGGTTGTGCGGATGGACGGCGGCCTCGTCGGGCGTGAGGACCGGGCTCACGCAGGCATCCACTCCACGGAACCGTTCCACCCACTCCGCCTGGGTGCGCGACCGGAAGGTCTCGGTGAGGCGGGCGCGCAGCGGCGGCCAGACGGACCGGTCGGCCGGGTTCCGGAACACGGGGTCGTCGACGCCGAGCGTGGCCAGCAGCGCGTGGTAGAAGCGCGGTTCGACGGCGCCCAACGCCATCCAGCGCCCGTCCGCCGTCTCGTAGACGTCGTAGTAGGGGGCGCCGGTGTCGAGGAGGTTCGTGCCGCGCTCGTCGCTCCACTGCCCGGCCGCCCGCAGACCGTACAGAAGGGTGGCGAGCAGCGAGCTTCCCTCGAGGATCGAGGCGTCGACCACCTGGCCGCGTCCGGAGCCGGCCGCCGCCAGCGCCGCGGCGAGCACCCCAACGGCCAGCAGCATCCCGCCACCGCCGAAGTCGCCCAGGATGTTCGCGGGCGGCGTCGGCGGCCCACCGGCGCGGCCGAGCATGGTGAGGACGCCCGACACCGCGAGGAAGTTGATGTCATGGCCGGCGGCCATGGCCAGGGGGCCCGTCTGCCCCCAGCCCGTGGCCCGGCCGTACACCAGCCGGGGGTTGCGGGCGAGACAGACATCGGGGCCGAGGCCCAGTTTCTCCATGACTCCGGGGCGATATCCCTCGATGAGGACGTCGGCCGACGCGACGAGGTCCAGGGCGAGGTCGAGGCCGGCCGCGGCCTTGAGGTCGATGCCGACGTCGGTCCGCCCGCGGCGCAGGAGATCCAGCTCCTCGCGGTAGTCCGGGTGGCGTTCCGGTGGGGGAACCCGCTCGATCCGCAGCACGCGGGCGCCCAGGTCCGACATCAGCATCGCGGCGAACGGCGCCGGGCCTTTCCCGGAGAACTCGATCACGCGGAGGCCGCCGAGTGGCCCGCCGAGGCCGTCCGCGGACGGCTGGCCGGCGCCGGCGGGCGTGTCACCTGTGCTCACCGTGTCACCTGTGCTCACCGCGTTACCTGTACTCACTCTGTCCTCCCGTCGCCGAGTCAAAACGAAGTAGAGTATACTACTTTGGTTGCGTCGGGATCACGGGAAGGAACCGACTTGAGCCACCTACTGGCTGGTTGTCGTGTTGTGGAGGTTTCCGCCCTGCTCAACGGCGCCAGCACGACCATGCTGCTGGCGGACCTCGGCGCCGAGGTCGTCAAGGTGGAGAGTCCCTTCATGGGCGACTACATCCGCGTACCGTCGACCAGGTATCTGCACGCTCAGGTCAACAAGAACAAGCGCAGTGTCACCATCGACCTGCGGAAGACCAAGGGCCGGGAGGTGCTGTACCGCCTGGTCGCCACCGCGGACGTGTTCGTCACCAACGTCCTCGCCCGCTCCACCGAGCGCCTCGGCATCTCCTACGACCAGCTGCGCGCGGTCAGGCCCGACCTCGTCTACTGCCAGGTGACCGGGTTCGGCGCCGTCGGCCCACTGGCCGACGTCCCGACCCACGGGCAGATGATGGACGCGATCGCCGGCGCGCTGCCGGCCGAGATCGGCCCCGACGGGCTGGCCACCGCCCGGCGCCCCCCGGCGGTCCGGACCGGCAGCCTGGCGGTCGCCGGCGAGGCCACCGCCGCGGGCGCCGTCCAGGCCGCGCTGCATGTCGCCGCCGCGCTGGTGCAGCGGGAGCGCACCGGCGAGGGATGCTGCCTGGACGTCGCGGCGGCGGACGCGGTGGTCGCGAGCGCCTGGGTCGCCGCGGCGGCGCAGCTGAACATTCCCCCGGCCCAGCAGTGGTGGACCGCTCCGGACGCGGGCCGGGACTCGGCCCGCTACCAGCACTACCAGACCAGGGACGGGCGGTTCGTGATGTTCTGCCCGGAGGAGACCAAGTTCTGGACCCGGTTCTGCGACCTGGTGGCCCGCCCCGATCTGAAGGACCGCCACTTCGGGTTCGAGCTGCGCGCGGACATCCAGCGGATCATGGTGACGCGGACCCGGCAGGAATGGCTGGATCTCGCCGCGGCCCATCTGCTGCCCCTCGGGCCGGTCAACGACGGAGCGGACGAGGTCAGGAACGACCCGCAGATACAGGCGCGCGGGCTGTTCGTGGAGGGGGAGGCCGACGACGGCGAGCCGTTCGTCTACCTGACGGAGCCCGCCCTGGTCGCCGGCCAGCCCTACGACCCGCCCCGCCCCGCGCCGGCCCTCGGCGCGCACACCGACGAGGTGCTGCGGGAGCTCGGGTACTCGCCGGACGACATCGCGCGACTGGCTCGAGACGAGGTCACCCGCGCCGCGGTGACGACCTCCGGCTACATCTCCGAGCAGGTCCACGGCGCGCGCGGCTGAGCTCCCGGCCCAGGGCTGGTCCGCCGTGCCGGCTGGTCCGCCGTGCCGGCTGGTCCGCCGTGCCGGCTGGTCCGGCACCGGCCCGGCGGCCCACGCCCGCCTGGCCTACGTCCCCGCGGTCAGGCAGCGTCCGTCCAGGTCCGGACCAGCTGCGCCCGGTGCTGGGCCGGCGTGCCGAAGAGGCGCTCCGACGCCTTGGCCCGCCGCAGGTAGACGTGGCAGTCCTGCTCCCAGGCCATCCCGATCCCGCCGTGGATCTGGAGGTTCGCGCCGGCGACCCACAACAGGGCCTCCGAGCAGTGGGCGCCCGCGACCGCGGTCGTGCGCGTCGCGGCGGCCAGCTCGTCCGCCGTCGACTGCTCGGTCACGGCCTCCAGCTCGCCGCGCGCGTGCGCGTAGCTGGCCACGGCGCCCTCGACGGCGATGGCCATGTCGACACACCGGTGCTTGATCGTCTGGAATGAGCCGATCGCCCGCCCGAACTGGTACCGGTTTCGGGCGTAGTCCAGCGACGCCTCCAGCACCGCCGTGCACGCCCCGACCTGCTCGGCGCACAGCGCGACGGTCGCCCGCCGGGCTACCCAGGGCAGGACCTCCAGGCCGCGCTCGGGGCTGAGCACCAGCCGGGCGGGTGTCGAGCTGAGGTGATGGGCGGACTGGCCGCGGGTCAGGTCGAGGGTCGTGAGCTCCACCTGCTCGTGACCGGGGGCCGTCGCCTCGACGGCCCAGACGCCGAGCCGCCCCTCGTGCTCGGCCACGACGAACAGGACCCGCGCGCCCCACCCCTCGACCACGCCGCGCGCGTGGCCGGTCAGCGTCCAGCCGGACGGGCCACGGGCCGCGACCACCTCGCGCGGCCACCAGGCGGGCCCCGGACCGTGGTGCAGGCCGCTCACCGCCGTCCGGTAGGCGCCTTCGGCGGCGGCGGACAGGTCGGCGGAGACGTCCTGGTCGGCGACCTGGAGGACGAGGCCCGAGAGCACCTCCGAGCTGAGGAACGGGCCGTCGTAGCAGACCCGGCCCATCTCCTCGAGGATCACGCACACGTCGCCCAGCGACAGGCCGAGCCCGCCGGCCTCCGCCGGCACCAGCGCCCCGGCCGCGCCGAGCCCGGCGAGCAGCGCCTGCCAGCGCCGGTCACGCTCCTTCTGGGCGGTGCCGCCGTCCGCCGGGCGCAGCACGGCCGCCGCGGTCGCGTCCATGTCGGCCAGCACGGTGCGGACGGTGTCGCGGAGCATCGCCTGCTCGTCGGAATCCCGGAAGGTCGCGGCCACGAGCAGCTCCTCAGGTGCTGGGGGAGATCGCGGGCATCTTGCCCAGGATGGGAGAGAAGTATACTACTCTTACTGAGCACCATGGCAGTCGACGAGGCCGACGAGGCCGGCCGAGGAGGACAACGTGCTACTGGTCCCATCGCCGAACCGCCGGTGCGCCGCGCTCGGCATGCGCGTCCTGGACCATCCGACATCGGCAGACAGGAGTGGACGTGGTTACCGTAGTTTCCGCGGATTACGCTGACTACCAGTGGCTTCGAGACCAGTGTGAGTTCCGGATGGCCGTCGTGCCGGACGGTTTCACGAGCCGTGAGATCATCACGGCCGGGGACGCGCTGTACGACCCTCAGCTGTGCTGGCTCGAGGACGACGGCTCGGTCATCGTGAGTGACATCGGCGGTCAGAAGCAGCGCGGCTGGGATCCCGAGGCCGGACACGGTGCACTCTACCGCCTGCGCCCGGACGACTCGCTGGAGACGATCGTCGCGCCCGGGCACGGCGGCGCCGGCTCGTTCATCCGGCCGAAGCTCGCGCCCGAGTGGTTCGGCCCCTGGGGCGGCCACATCTTCATCGCCGGGCAGTCGAAGCCCGGCCGTCTCGGCGCGCACTCCCAGCACTACCTGTACCGGCTGGCACCGGGATCCGGCGAGGCGGTGGTCTTCGCCAAGCTCCCGCACTCGGGCACGATCGGCGGCGGCATCCCGGGCGCGATGATGCCCGGCGCGTTCGGCGCGCGGGGAACCGAGCACGAGGGGTACTTCTTCGCGCAGTCGATGATGAACTGCACGATCTACCGCATCTCGGCGGACGGCGACGTCGAGCCGTTCATCGTCTTCGACGAGAAGGTCACCCCGAAGACGATCATGCCACTGCTCATCTTCTACGCCCCCCCGCACTGGGGCGAGCTCGAGGGTGAGCTCATCGTCGCCGGGCCGTGGGACACGAACTTCACCCAGCGGGCCACCCGGCGGCTCGAGCTGAAGTACTTCCGGCTGACGACGCCGGACAGGTTCGACCCGACCCCCATCGAGGGCGTCCACTACGGCACGAACACCGCGATCGCCCCGCCGGAGTTCGGTCCCTTCGGCGGCGACCTGTTCTGGGCCGACGAGGGCACCACCAACCTCATGCACGAGACGCGGGCGGTCGACGCGGCACTGCCCTACGACGCCCGCATCATGCGGACGGACCTCGCCGGGAACACCTCGGTCTTCGCCGAGAACCTCCAGGGCGGCTCCACCAGCATGGTCTTCGACGGGCCGCGCCTGCTCATCGGCTCGCTCCGCAAGAGCTACGCCACCGGCGAGTACCACGAGCCGGACGGCTCCATCTACGAGGTCCGTTACACCGGCTGACCCTCCCAGACCACGCGCTGACGAGAAAGGAAGATGACGTGGCGAACATCGGTGTTCTGGAGACACGTGTCCTGGGGCGGGTCGGCGGGGCGACGAACCCGGAGAGCGCGGAGCTGCTCGACGACGGCGAAACGCTGATCTTCGGCAACTGCACGATGGTGATGGGAAACCCCCATCACCGCGCCGGGAAGAGCCTGGTCTACCTGCGCGACCAGGCCTTCATCACCCAGGCGCGCATCGACGCCAAGGGAGAGGTCACGGTCACCCAGCGGCGGCTGGTGGACGGCCTGACCGGGACGCTCGGCACCGAGGTCCACCGCAAGGGCACCGGCACCTGGCCGGCCGGCACCGGGCTCACGGCCTGCGGCGGGAAGCCCTTCGCGACGAGCCTGGAAGCCCCCCTGGGCACCGACGAGGAGGCCCGGCAGCAGATCCTGGCCTTCGACCCGCTGACCGGACAGCGGCGCGGCCGGATCGCCGTCTGGGCCGGCTCGCCCATCGCCCAGGCGCTCGGCCACCACGTCGAGATGCCGAACGGGATCGCCGTCGCCCCGAACGGGGACATCTACCTCGCCGACAATCCCAACACCAACCCGGAGAAGGCGCTCCCGTCCCCGGTTCCGTCGTGCGTCTACCGCATCCCGTACGAGAGCATCGACGCGCTGCTCGCGGACGATCCCGAGGCGGCCCGCACCGTCCAGGCGGTCGACTTCATCGGCTGGTTCAACGGCGTCGCGGCGTCCCCGATCGACGGCAGCGCCTGGGTCGTGAGCTCGTCCTATCACGACCCCCTGAACGGCGCGGTGTTCCGTCTCGACGCGGACGACTTCGCCGCCGGCCGTCTTCCCGACCCGTTCGTGAAGGACCTCGGGATCTGCGACGGTGCCGCGGTCACCAGGCGGGGAACCGTCTTCGCGACCAACCCGATCGCCAAGGAGATCCACGTCTTCCCGACCGACGGCTCGCATCTGAAGATGGCCATCGACGGCGGCCCGCTGGGCATGGCCAACCCGGCGGACATCAACGTCATCTACCCGACCTTCCTCGGCGGCGAGCCTGCGCTGACGGTGGGCGACATCGCGGTCGGATCCGCCCCGGAGGGCGCCCAGGTCGTCATCCTGGAGATCTCCGGGCTTTAGAGCTTCTGCTGGGGACGGGGGCCGCCGGAGGCGCGAAGGAGGAGGATTTCCACACCTCCTTGCAGGCCTGGGGCGGCGATGAAAGGCCGCTGGTGGCGGTCAGCGCGGGAAGCTGATGATCTGGTGGGATCCTCGGAGCCAGGACTCCGAGGATCCCACCGGATCATGGCCGGGCTCATGATCTGGTGGGATCCTCGGTGGCGTCCGGCGTCCGGCGTCCGGCGTCCGGCGTCCGGCGTCCGGCGTCCGGCGTCCGGCGTCCGGCGTCCGGCGTCCGGCGTCCGCCCGCGTGCCGCGACCGCGAGGCTCAGTGGCTCCAGCACCTTCCCATGTCCGACAGACTCGCCGGGTGATCACCGCAGGGAAGTCCCGACGCTAGTCCGTGGGGCCGCTCGGGGGAGTTGGCAGTGTCACGGGGCCGGACTTCCGCGATGGCAGCAGGATGGTCGCGGACCCGGTGATGTTCTGCTGGCCGCGCTGGCTGACGCCGGTGAGGGCGAGCTCCACCAGCGGCCCGAGCTGGGGGTCCACCCGTGCCTCGGTCACCTCGCCGGTGATCCACGTCGTGTCGCCCACGTAGTTGAAGCGGCGGAACTCGCCGCGCACCCGGTAGACCCAGCCCTCGTCACCGGCGAAGTTCGTGCAGTAGTGCACCAGCCACGTCCAGCGCAGCGGCCCGATGTCGTACGCGGCCGGCACGCCGATCTTGCGGGCCATCTCGTCCTGCCAGTGGATGCGCATGATGGCGTCCCAGGCTCCGAAGTCGTCCAGGCTGTAGAACCCGGGCAGGCGGCGACGGTTCTCCCTGGCCAGGCGCAGCGCGGGAAAGCCGTAGCCGTACCACCCGGCGCCCATGAAGAAGTTGATGAGGTCGGTGACCTCGAACGGTCCCTTGACCATGCGGGGCCCCGCATCGCCCACGGCGACGTCCTCGAAGAACAGCGTGTCGGCCCCGCGGATCAGCTCGGCGTCGTAGGCCGCGTCGATCTCGGCGAGGTCGGCGGCGGTGTAGGACGCCCGCGTCACCTGTCCGGAGCTGCCCTTGGAACCGGCCGACTTCCGCTCCGCGTGGATGTACCAGGGCCGGCGGACCGACACGACCTGGCCGTTCTCGTCCCACCAGCGATGCTCGTTCGTGGTGATCACCGAGCGGCCGGCGAAGTCGGAGACCTTGTCCTGCACGTCGGCGAGCGTGCCGCTGCGCCACAGCTGGTCCCCGGGGACGATGGGCCGGTAGAACCAGCCCTCGTGCCCGGCGTTGAACAGGTGCACGCCGCGCAGCGCCCGCCGGGTGCGCTCGTGCAGCTCGGGCGGGACCTGGGGTGAACGGTCCAGGCCCATCGTCCACTCGAATCCGGGCGGCGCGACGATGCTGCCCCACCTGGTCTTCGGGCCGTGGGTGCGGTCGGTGTACAGCGGGTTGAGATCACCGTAGCCGTGGGCGTACTTGCGGATCGAGTCGGCGCTGGCCACCTCGTTCCAGGGCCAGTCGACGAAGCCGGTCCGCAGCGTCGGGTTCGGGTAGCCGATACGCGCCCGCATCTGCTCGACCGACTCGTCGGTGATCTTTCCGTGCAACAACTTCTCGGACATGGCCCGTCGCTTTCTGCTCTCTGGCAGGGAGGCGTCTCCCCGGCCGGCGGCAGCCGCCGCCCGTCGGACCCGACGGGCGGCGGCCTGCCCTATCCCGATGTGACGTCGTCGGTCGGCGACGAGGTAGAGGAGGTACCGGACAGATAGCTGTCCTCGATCTCGGACATGCGGTCTCGCATCTCGGCGGCCGGCCCCTCCAGCACGATCCGGCCCCGGCGCAGCACGTACACCCGGTCGGCGATCCTCATCGCCTGCCGGACGTGCTGCTCGACGAGCAGCACGCCGAGGCCCGCGTCCGCCGACGTCCGCACGACGTCGAGCAGCCTTCGGACGATCAGCGGAGCCAGGCCCAGCGAGAGCTCGTCGGCCAGCAGCACCGTGGGGGTCGCCGCGATCGCCCGCGCCAGGCTGAGCATCTGCTGCTCGCCGCCCGACAGCAGGCCGGCCTTGCGCCGGAACAGCGGACGCAGCTCCGGCATCAGCTCCACCGCCGCGTCGAGCGGGCCGTTGCCCAGCCGCAGGTTGTCCTCGACCGACATCGACCGGAAGATCGACCGTTCCTCGGTGACGAAGCTCAGCTGACGCCTGCACCGGCGATGAGCCGGGCTGGTCGTCGCCCGCCCTTTGATCAGCACCGATCCGCCGATCGCCGGCAGGCCGCCCGCGAGGGTGTGCATCGTGGTGCTCTTGCCCGCCCCGTTGGCCCCCAGTAGCAGGACCACCTCACCGGGGCCGACCTGGATGTTGAGCCCGTGGACGATCGGCACCCCGTTGTAGCCCGCGGCCAGGTCCTTCGTCTCCAACAGCGGCCGCGTGGCGCCGCCGTCCCGCGTCGCCGGTGCGGTGGTGGTCATGGCTGCGGCTCCTTCCGGCTGTTGTCGCCGGCTCCGGCCGGGACGCCCGCCACGGCCAGGGGCGACGAGGCGGTGCCGCCCGGGTCCGACCCGCCGCCGTCCGCGGCGTCGCCGTCATCCCCGTCGGCCTCATCCGAGTCGACGCCCAGGTAGGCCTGCACGACGTGCGGGTCCTGGCGGACCTCGGCCGGCGTGCCGCTCGCCACCTGGCGGCCGAAGACCAGCGCCACCACCCGGTCACAGCTGCTCATCACGAGGTCGACGTCGTGCTCCACCAGCAGCACGCCCATGCCGCGGTCATCCGCCAGGTGGCGCAGGAGGGTCCGCAGCTCGGCGCTCTCGGTCTGGCTCAGCCCGGCGGCCGGCTCGTCCAGCAGGAGGACGGCCGGCTCGGCGGCGATCGCCCTCGCGATCGCGACCAGGCGGCGGCGGCCGTAGGACAGCTCGGTCGGCATCCGGTCGAGATCGTCCGCCAGCTCGAACAGCTCGATCGCGTCGAGCGCCGTCGGGCTGAAGCGCGGCCGCCGTGGCCAGATCAGGTCGGTCAGGTAGTGCCGCCAGGCCTGTGCCTCGGTGAAGACCAGCAGGTTCTCCGCGACCGTCAGATCCTCGAACAGCTCGAGAGACTGGAACGAGCGGGCGAGCCTCGCCTCGGCGCGCTGGCGGGCGCTGCGCCGGGTCAGGTCCTTGTCGCCCAGGTAGACGCGGCCGGCCGAGTTCCGGACGAATCCCGTGATCGCGTCGATGGCCGTCGTCTTTCCGGCACCGTTCGGGCCGATCAGCCCGACCACCTCGCCCGGCCGCACCTCGAGCGACAGGTCGACCAGCGCCTTGGTGCTCCCGAACGTCACCGAGAGGCTCTCGGTGCGCAGGGTCGCGCCCGGGACGCGGCGCGTCGGCGCGGAGCGGGCCCCGCCGCCGGCGGGGTCGAGCCGGGGCGTCAGCGTGCGGGCCCGCCGCGGTGACCGGCGCGCCGCCCGGCCGACGAGCGCGCCGGCTCGGTCCAGCAGCGGGCCCCAGCGACGAGCCTCGAGGTGCACGGTGCCGTTCTGCGCGAAGATCAGCGTGAGGATCAGCAGACCGCCGCCGATCGCCGGCAGATACGTCTGCACCGAGCTTCCGAACAGGTTGCCGATGTTCGTGCCCAGGCCACCGGGCTGCAGAACGCCGCCCACGATCGGCCCGAACACATAGCCGACGCCGCCGATGACGGCGTAGCCGAGCACGCTCACCGAGTCGAAGGCGTGGATGTTGCTGTAGACGATCGAGGTGTTCCGGAAGGTCATCAGGATGCCGCCCAGAGCGGCGATCATGGCTCCCAGCGAGAACGCGTAGAGCTTCACCACCGTCGTGTTGACGCCGGCCGCCGCGGCGGCCCGCTCGTTCGCGCGGACCGCGAGCAGCCGACGTCCGGCCCTGCCGCGTCGCAGGTTCGCCACGACCAGGCCACAGAGCACGAAGATGATGAGCTCGAACAGCGCGTAGTTGCGCGGGTGCAGGACGGTGTCGAGGTCGATCCCGAACAGCTTGGTGAAACCGACCTGGGTGCCGACGTCCCCGCCGGTGAGCGAGCCGCTGTTGAACAGCAGCGCCTCCACCGCGACGCCGAAGGCGAGCGTGATGACGCCCAGGGTCGCGCCCCGGGTGCGCAGCGCGGGCAGTCCCACGATGATCCCCGGGGGCAGCGCGGCGAGGACCCCGATGACGAGCGCCGGCCCGAAGCCGATCCCGGTCGTCGCGACGAGCCGACCCGCGACCCACGCGCCGAACCCGGCGATGACGATCTGCGCGAGCGAGATCTGGCCGCCGTATCCGGTGACGACCACGACGGACAGGGCGATGACCGCGACCGCGAGCGTCGTCGTGGCGCCATCCACCCAGGCCAGCGGGATCACCTGCAGCAGCACCACCGCGACGACGACCGCGGGCACGAGCAGGGCTGGGCGAACCCGGCCCGAGCCGACCGTCGGAAGTCGCAGCCGCAGGTGCGAGCGGTCGGGGAGGACCCGGCCGCGGATCGACATGACGATCAGCGTCAGCAGGAACGGCGCCGCGGAGCCCCAGTTCGCGCCGTGGATGTAGCGCCCCGCCAGCGTCTCGGCCGCCCCGATGGTCAGGCCCGCCACCAGCGTGATGGGGAACGAGGTCATGTTCCCGACGACGGCCGCGGCGAGGGCCGGCACCAGCAGGAGGGTCAGCTGGGCGGTCTGCAGGCCGGTGATCGGGGCCAGCAGAATGGCGGCGGTCCCGGCCAGCGCCGATCCCACCGCCCAGTTCGCCGCCGCGATGAGCCCGGGCGAGTAGCCGAGGTACGAGGCACTCAGCTCGTTCTCCGCCACCGCCGCGGTGGCCCGCCCGAAACTGGTGCGGGCGTAGACGAACGCCAGGACCAGGCTGATCACGATGACGATGAGCAGGATCAGCAGCCGGTCGAGACCGACGTTGATGCCGCCGAACGAGACTCGCCGGAGCGGCAACGACGAGGTGATGACGAGGCTTTCCTGCTTGTAGCGCTGCGAGAGCAGGCCCTGTATCAGCGCCAGGACGCCCAGGGTGCCGAGGATCCGGGACAGCGGGGAGCTGCCGCGCAGCGGCCGCATCACCGCGACCTGGATCAGGGCCCCGATCAGCGCGCACAGGGCGAGGCTGAGAACGAAGGCCGGTGTGAACGACCAGTTGTGCTTCTCATGTAACTCGTAGTAGGTGTAGGCGCCCACCACGCCGACGGCGCCGTGGGCGAAGTTGATGACCCCCGAGCCCCGGTAGACGATCACCAGCCCGAGGGCGGCCAACGCGTACAGTGCGCCGACGCAGGCGCCCAGGATCGCGAACTGAAAAAAAACGCTCATGCTTTCCTCTGAGATCCGGATCCGAGCCCCCCGCGTATGCGCCGGCGCTCTCGTCGTCGGAACTGGCCGTGGCCAGGAAGGGTCAGGTGGAGATCCAGACCGCTTTGACGGTCAGGTATTCCGCCAGGGAGTGCTCACTGAGCTCGCTGCCCCAGCCGCTCATCCTGTGCCCGCCGAACGGCACGGCGGGGTCGAAGTAGCCGTAGCCGTTGACCCACACGACGCCGGTGCGCAGCGCGTGCGAGACCCGGTGGGCCCGGCTGAGGTTCTGGGTCCACACGCCGCCGCCGAGGCCGTACTGGGTCGTGTTCGCCCGGGCAATCACCTCGTCGACCTCGTCGAAGGGCAGGACGCTCGCGACCGGGCCGAAGATCTCCTCCGTCGCGATCCGCATGGTGTCGCGGACGTCCGCGAACACCGCCGGACGCACGAAGAATCCGTCGGTCCCCAGCCGGTCACCGCCCGTGACCTTGCGGGCGCCCTCCTCGACGCCGACGTCCAGGTACCCGCAGACCCGGTCGAGCTGGCGCCGCGAGACGATCGGGCCGATCTGGGTGGAGGGGTCGCGGCTGTCGCCGACGCGCAGCGTGTCCGCGTACTCCGACAGGCCCGCGACGAACGTGTCGTAGATCGGGCGCTCGACGAAGATGCGGGTGCCGGCGCAGCAGACCTGCCCGGTGTTGGCGAACACGCCCATGCCCGCGCCCGGGATGGCCCGGTCGAGGTCCGCGTCCGCGAACACGATGTCCGGCGACTTCCCGCCGAGCTCGAGGGACAGCCTCTTGAGGTTGCCGGCCGCGGCCCGCACGATCTGCTGGCCGACGGCCGTCGACCCGGTGAAGGCGATCTTGTCGACCCCCGGGTGCTCGACGAGCGCGGCGCCGGCCTCCGACCCGATGCCCGTGACCAGGTTGACCACGCCGGGCGGCAGGTCGAGCTCCGTCAGGAGCTCGATGAGCCTGATGGAACTGAGGCTCGCGTCCTCCGCGGGCTTGAGCACCATGGTGCAGCCGGTCGCGAGAACCGGCGCGATCTTCATGATCGCCGAGCTGAGTGGGCCGTTCCACGGGATGATCGAGCCGACGACTCCGATCGGTTCCCTCAGCGTGTAGGTGAAGATCGACGGCGAGACGGAGTTGCTGGTCGTCTCGCCGTGGATCTTCGTCGCCCAGCCGGCGTAGTACCGCAGGATCTCCGCCGGGCTGAAGCTCGACCTCGGCCGGCCGATCGGCGAGCCCATGTCGATGACGTCGAGGTAGGCGAGCTCGGCGGCGTGCCGCTCCACCAGATCGGCGAGGGCCAGCAGCACGTTCTGCCGCCGCGCCGGAGTGAACGTCGACCAGGGCCCCGACAGCGCGGCGCGGGCGGCGTCGACGGCCCGCTCCACGTCCGCCGCGCCACCGCGGGCGATCTGCGTGATCACGGTGCCGGTCGAGGGGTTGACCGTGTCCAGTACCTCGCCCGACGCGGCGTCGACCCAGCGGCCCCCGATGTACAGGCGGCCGGGGCAGCGGGCGAGGAACTCCGCCGCGAGGTCAGGCTCGACGGTCAAGCTCATCACGATTCTCCCTTGATCGGGGGTGGGTCGTGTGGGGGATCGGCTGGGTGGGCACGCCGCTGTCCCCGTGGTCTGGCGGCGTGCAGGGAAAGGGCATATCGGGGAGGAAGGTGGGCTACTCGAACGTGACGAGGCCGCGGATGTTGACGCCCGCGTGCATGTCCGCATAGCCCTCGTTGATCTGGTCCAGCGAGTAGCGCTTCGTGATCAGCCCTTCGAGGTCGACGCGGCCGGCCCGGTGCAGCCGCCACATCTCGTCGAAGTCACCGACCGGGTTGGTGAAGCCGGCGAGGTTGCCCACCAGGGACTTACCCGACATCGCGAACGGGCTGAGCGGGAGCGCGACCGTCGTCTCCGCCAGCGGGGTCACCGAGGTCATCACCAGCTTGCCGCCCTTGCCCACGAGCTCCGCCATCGCGCCGAGCCAGTCGCCGTGCATGACGCCGACGGTCACGATCACGACCTCGGACATGGCGCCGTAGCTCAGCGTGGACAGCAGCGGCATCGCCTCCTCGATCGTCGCGACCGCGTGGGTGGCGCCGAACCGCAGGGCGGCCTCCCGCTTGAACTCGACGGGGTCGATGGCGAGCACCGAGCTCGCGCCAGCGACGCGGGCGCCCTGGACCGCGGCGGCACCGACGCCGCCGATGCCGATCACCACGACGTTGTCGCCCGGGGCCACCGAGCCGGCGCGGACCGCCGCGCCGAAGCCGGTGCTCACCCCGCAGCCGACCAGGGCCGCCGGCTCGAACGGGATGTCCTCCGGCAGGAGGAACGCCTGCGTCTCGCTGACGGTCGTGTACTCGCTGAAGGTGCCGAGCTGGGTGAAGGCGCCCACGCCGACGTCGCCCTTGTGGAAGCGGAAGCGGTTACCCGGCGCCGAGCCCGACGTCGTGTACCGGCTCAGGTCGCACAGCCAGCCGCGTCCCTTCGAGCAGTAGCGGCACTGCCCACAGGTCGGCATCGGGAAGGTGACCACCCGGTCGCCCGGCTTCAGCCGGGTGACGCCCTCGCCGACCTCGACGACCTCGCCCGCGCCCTCGTGCCCGCCGACGATGGGCAGCGGCATGCCGAAGTCACCCGTCACGTTGTGGTCGTCGCTGTGGCAGAGCCCGGTCGCGCGGATGCGGATGAGGACCTCACCCTGCGCCGGCGGGGCCACCTCGAGCTCCTCGACGGACCACTTCTCGCCCGTGTTCCACAGCACAGCGGCCTTAGTCTTCATTGACGTTCTCCCTTTCACCCGCCTGGGCGGGCGGTCGGACGGCGGGGATGGGGCCGTGGCGGCGGACCGGACGCGTCCCTGCGCCCGGTCCGCCGCCGGTCGACCGTCTCCGACGCGATCCCGGGAAGCGATGACCGCTCGGTGGCGCGGGCGGAGCGACGGACGCCACGACGCGTCGCGGGTCCGATGATCATCGATGTGACGGGAGCCGCGCCAGGTCTTATAGAGTGTCCCACACTCTGCGTCCAGCCTGATGTGGCGTCAAGAGTCTCATTGGTTCTTCCGCTAGTCTCGTCTGGTGGGTATACCGCACTCGCTCTGACTAGGCGTCTGGAGACCCCGTGACCGACGATCGATCGGCCGCTGAGCGATACCGTCCGCAGATCAGCGGCTGGCTGGCCGAGCACAGCCAGGCCGGATGGCGCTCGCGGCTGCAGGCCTCCTCGGAGTCGGAGGTCGTGCGCTTCTATCAGGACTGGGCCCGGCAACTGCAGGCCGCGGGTCATCTCGTCCCTCACTGGCCGGTCTCGTTCGGCGGCAGGGGGCTCGGTTTCGCCGGTCAGGCCGTCGCTCAGCAGGAGCTGAGCCGGGCGGACGCGCCCCGGCCCCGGCCGATGGCGATCTCGCTGGGCCACGCGGCGGCGACGCTGATGGAGCATGGGACCGAGGAGCAGCGCAAGCTGATCCCGCGGATCCTGGACGGGGAGATCTTCTGTCAGGGCTTCTCCGAGCCCGAGGCTGGCTCGGATCTCGCCTCGTTGCGTACCCGCGCGGTCCGTCGCGGTGACGTGTACGTGGTCGACGGGCAGAAGACCTGGTCGAGCTTCGCCCGTTACGCGCGGTGGTGTCTCCTGCTGGCGCGTACCGACCCGGCGGTCTCCAAGCACCGGGGGATCACGTTCTTCATCGTCGACATGTTGAGCCCTGGTATTACTGTGCGTCCGATCCGTCAGGCCACCGGGAGCTGGGAGTTCTGTGAGGTCTTCTTCGATGGTGTCGAGGTGCCGGTGTCGATGCGGGTCGGTGGCGAGGGCGAGGGCTGGCGGATCGCCCAGACCACGCTGGTCACCGAGCGGGCGGCTCAGCTGATCGAGCTCACCGAGTCGCTGCGGCGGTCGCTGGACCGGTTGGTGCGGGACGCGGCTTGCCTGCCGGGCCGGGCGCCGGGGAGCAGCCTGCTGGACGAGTCGTACTTCCGTGCGCAGGTGGGTGCCCTCGGTACGGAGGTCGAGGTTCTCAGCGCGCTGACCCAGCGTTCGCTGGCCGCGGTGACGGACACCGGCGACATCGGCCCCACCTCGTCGATCCTGAAGCTGTTCTTCAGCGAGCTGCTGCAGCGGTTCACCCGGGTGGACGCACAGGTGCACGGTATGGACGTGGTCGAGGACCTCGGTGAGCCCCGCGAGGTGGGGTACCTGTCCGGCCGGCCGTTCATCGATCATCTGAGGTCCTGGACCTGGACGATCGCCGCCGGTACCAGTGAGATCCAGCGCAACGTCATCGCCGAGCGCGTGCTCGGGCTCCCGCGTGAGGTGAGGCCATGACATCGACCGCCGAGGAACGGGCGGCGCTCGCCGACGCCGTCGCCGGTCTGCTGGCCGACCACGACCCGGTCGACTCGCTGTCCGCCGTCGTCGACGGGCCTACCGGCTACCGGCCCGAGACGTGGGGCCTCCTGGCGGACCAGGGGCTGCTTGGGCTGCTGGTACCCGAGAGCCTGGGCGGATCAGGTGGCTGTCACGGCGACGTCGTCGTCGTCTGCACCCAGATGGGCGGTGTGCTGCTGCCTGGGCCGTTCATCAGCAGCGCCGTGGCCGCGACGTCGGCACTGGTCGGCGTCTGCGAGGTGACGGGCACCCGGGGCACCGCCGCGGAGGAGCTGCTTGGCGACCTTGTCGCCGGCCGGCGGACCGCCGCGCTCGTCGACGGCAACCAGCTGACGTCGACCGGGTCGGCCGAGCAGGGATACGTCCTAAGCGGAACCGTACGGCGTGCGGTCGGCGCCGCCACGGCGGACGCGTTCGTAACCACCTTCGGGGCCGGAGATGAGGTTGTGCTCGCGGTGGTGGAACGCTCGGCCGTGGAGACCGCGGAGGTCCGGCTGGCGGACGCGACGCGCCGTGCCGCCGACCTTCGGTTCGATGACCTCGCGATCCCGCCCGCTGCGATCCTCGCCGCCGGCGCGGACGCCGCGGCCGTGCTGCGCTGGGCCGAGCTGCGTATCGGGCTTGCCGTGGCCGCCGACTCCGCGGGTGGTGCCCGCGAGGTGCTCGGCCTCGCGACCTCCTACGCCGGGACACGCGTGCAGTTCGGGCGCACGATCGGCTCGTTCCAGGCGATCAAGCATAAGCTTGCATCCATGTATGTCGCCGTGCAGTCGTCGGCGGCCGTGGTCGCCGAAGCGGCGGACGTTCTGGATGCACAGGCCCCTGGCGTGCAACTCCCCGGGCCTGTCGCGCGGACCGTCACCGCCGCCGCGGCGCACTGTACGTCGTCCTACGTCTCCGTCGCCGGTGACGCCATCCAGACCCACGGTGGAATCGGGTTCACCTGGGAACACCCGTGCCACCGGTTCTTCAAGCGAGCCTGGCTCAACCAGGCGTGGCTGGGCGGCGAGGCGGCGATGCATCTGACCGTTGCCGACCTGCTGACGGCGGACGCCGGTCTGCCGCAGCCGGATGGTGCCCCCGCCGACGGGCGCACGGCGTGGAGCGCCGTGTGACCGCCAGTGCACACCGTTTCTCGTCCGCACGCCGATCACTGCCGTCGACGTCCGGGGACAGGCAGTTGTCGTGACCAAGGAGTACGGGATGTCTCAGCCGTTCATTCCCCATGACGACCGGGATGGGCGCAAGCTCGCCGAGCTGGTCGCCGAGCGGCTGGAGAAGGAGATCATCGACCTCGGCTGGCCCGTGGGCCACGGTCTCGGATCCGAGGCCGAGCTGCTGGCCCGCCTGAAGGTCAGCCGGGCCGTGCTCCGTGAGGCGATCCGGGTGCTCGAACATCACGATGTGGCGAAGATGCGCCGCGGTCCCAACCGTGGCCTGGTCATCAAGGAGCCGGCGCCGTCCGCCGCCGTCCGGGCCAGCGCGCTGAACCTGGCCTACATGAAGGCCAGCCCGCGCGACGTCTTCGAAGCCCGTTCGGTCCTCGAACTCCGCTGCGTCGAGCTCGCCTCCCAGCGCATCGACGAGGAGGGGATCGCCCGCCTGCGCAAGGTGCTCGCCGACGAGGAGGCGGTGCGGGAGCACGGGGACATCGGCACGCACGACCTGCACACCGCCCTGGCCGAGGCCAGCGGCAATCCGG
>Ga0268265_10000896_pt1 | contig 27726 bp, 24 predicted proteins | sample KBSSwiS52_FD_190355 | JGI IMG/M metagenome (GOLD analysis project Ga0268265, IMG submission 190355) | Switchgrass rhizosphere microbial communities from Kellogg Biological Station, Michigan, USA - KBS Switchgrass S5-2 (SPAdes) (version 2) | ecosystem: Host-associated > Plants > Roots >...
AAGGTAAAGCAGCAGTTTTGGCATGCCAAAATATTGCTCCTGGCCGGATGAAATGTCAAGTGGTAGTCTTATCGTCCATGCCGACGAGCACCGTCGAGGACTACCTCAAGTGCATCCTGCTGGAGCAGAGGGACCCGGAGAGCCTGGTCTCCATGGGGCAGATCTCGACCGCCCTCAAGGTGGCGCCGGGCACGGTGACGGCCATGGTGAAGACCCTGGCGGACGGCGGGCTGGTGTCCTATGAGCCGTACAGCGGGGTGCGGCTGACGCCGCCGGGCCGGCAGCTCGCGGCGCACGTGCTGCGGCGGCACCGCCTGATCGAGCTCTTCCTGGTCAAGGTGATGGGGATGGACTGGAGCGATGTGCACATCGAGGCCGAGGAGATGGAGCACGCCGTGTCGGAACGGCTGGTCGACCGGATGGACGAGATGCTCGGCTACCCTTCAGTCGATCCACACGGCGATCCGATCCCGGACGTGCACGGGGTCATCGAGCTGCCGGAGCGGCCGAGCCTGCTCACCTGCGAGCTGAGGAAGCCGGTGCGGGTGGCGCGGGTGGCCGATCAGAGCCGCGAGTTCCTCCAGCTCCTGGAGCGCCGGCACCTGAAGCCGGGCAGCACCCTGACCGTGGACCGTCGCGACGAGGCCGCCGATACCGTCGAGCTGCGCCGGGAGGGGGGCGGCGAGGTAAGCCTGGGCTTCCGCGCGGCGTCGAAGATCTTCGTGGAGCCGGCGTAGAGGCTCGCGCTCAATCCGCCTTTTTCGCCCGATTCGCCGGCCCGCAATGCTCCGCAGCCGGATTTGAAGCTCCGCAAAAAAATTCAGCCCTCCGCAGGCAAATTTGGCGCGCTGAAAATTTTTTCAGAGCTCCGCAGAAAAATTTGGGGCGTCAAATTTTTTTTCAGAGGTCCGCGGCGCAATTTGGAGCGTCAAATTTTTCTGCGAAGCTCCGCAGGGGAATTTGGCGCGTCGAATTTTTTTGCGGAGCTCCGCAGCGCAATCTGGCGCGTCAAAAATTTTTACGGAGGTCCGCAAGGCATTTTGGCACGCCATCGGGAAATCCAGCCGACCGTGGCCCGCCACGGCCGGCCCCGGGTCAGTTGGGGGGCGCTCGCCGCTCCCCACGCAGCGAGCTGCCGTTTGAGCCCCTCCACCTCCCGCCTCCGCCGCTCGTGCCCAGTTTCCTCCACCAGCTTCCGCGCCCGGCAGGGAGATTTGAAGGCGATGCATTGTTGTCGTGGCCATAGTTCTACTTTGTCAGATCCCGGGCGGGGGTGGCGCCCCTTGCGGGCGCAGGCCCGTAGCCCCGGGTTTCAACCCGGGGGCCTGTTCGCGTTGTCTCGTTGCCGCGCCCCTTCAGGGGCGATGGCACGGTGATGGTAGAAGGCCGCCCGTTCTGTGGAGATCGCGGTGAGGGGGCTGTGCCGCTCCGCCCTCGCCGTCGCCCCTGAAGGGGCGTGGGCCGGATGGGCGCCTGGAGCCCCGGGTTGAAACCCGGGGCTACGCGCCCGCGCCCACAAGGGGCGCCACCCCCACCCGCCATGAATGAGGACCATGGCCTGACAAAGTAGAAATAGGTTTACCTCACATGGTGACGTCACGAGGTTCATAGAGCTCGGAGAAGACCCCCTCCCCAGCCCTCCCCCGCTACGCGGGAGAGGGGGACCCCGCCCCTCCGCCTTGCAGGCCACAGATGAGACACCTATTCCGTGGCGAGCCCTAATTCACCCGGAACCACCGCGCCCGCGCCAGCAACCCCAGCCGCGAACAATCGCCTGGCCCTTTTGTGGGGCCTGCGCGGGGCATGCGGTAGACTGATCCCGGGCTGCCATGAGTGCCACGGATCTCTCTTCTCGCGAGTATCACGCCCGAAGAGGCCAGGAACGCCGGGCCGAGATGGAGGCCCTGCGCCTGGAAGTTCTGGAGCGGGCAAGGGCTGCCATCCGGCAACGGGCTCCGGACTTCCCGGCGATCCGGGCCGCCCATCTCTTCGGCTCGCTCCTCCAGCCGGGCCGGTTTCATGCGGAGTCCGACGTGGACGTCGCCATCGACTGCGACGATCTGGAATCGGAGACCCCGTTCTGGCGCGCCCTGGAGAGGGCGTTGGAGCGCAACGTCGACCTCCGGCCGCGCGAGGGGCCGATCGCCCGGGCGGTGGAGGACTACGGAGAGCTCGTCTATGAACGAGAAGTTCCTGATCCTTGAGCGGAATGTCCAGGCGGACCTCGAGGTCATCGAGCGCCTCTACTCGGAGCTGGGCGAGCCGGATCTCGCCGAGTCCGACGAGCAGGAGGCGCTGATCGTCGTTGCCTACCGCCTCCACGGCCTGTACTCCGCGTTCGAGAACATCTTCCGCAACATTGCCACCTCCTTCGAGAACCATCTCGATCCCTCGAGCTGGCACCGTCAGCTCCTGGAGCGGATGCGGCTGGACCTGAGCCCGGTCCGGCCGGCGATCCTCGACGACGAGGCCTTCGAGAAGCTCGACGAGCTGCTTCGCTTCCGGCACCTCTTCCGGACCGGTTATGGTCTCAGACTCGACGGCCTGCGCCTGCAGCTCGTGGTGCGCAAGGCACTGGCGCTGAAAATCATCTACCGGGGGCAGATCGAGCGCTTCCTGGAGTTCCTGCGGAGGTTGGAGTAGGAGTCGCTAACTCACCCGGAACCACCGCGCCCGCGCCAGCAACCCCAGCCGTGACATCACGCCGAGCTGTGGGGGCGTCTCCAGCAACCCGGCATCCCCGTCCTCGATCTGCGTGAGCAGCCGCAGCGAGGCGAGCAGACAGAACACCGCAGCCCTTCTATAGCCGGCGGGCAGGTCGAGCAGCCCCCGCGGCGCCCGGAGCAGCCGGGGGCGGAGGCGGAGGCACTCCCTCTGCGCGGCCTCGAACAGCCGTTGCGGGCTCGCATCGCCGCTCCAGTCGTCGGGCATCTCGCTGACGGCCAGCGGATTGCGTTTCCCCTGCACTTCGGAGCCGAGGCTCTGGAGCGCGCGCAGGCGGACCAGGGCGCCGGCGAAGGCGTTGACCTCGTCGGGCGGTGCGCTCCCGAGGAGCGCGGTGGCCACGGCGCGGGCCAGTCGCTCGGCATCGGCGTCGGCTTCCTCGGGGGTGGCGGGGCGGGGGCGGGTGGCGCGGCGGCGGGCGCAGGCGGCGATCTCGTCGAGGGCTTCGGCGGGCCAGGCGCGGCGGCGGTGCTCGCGGGCCATGCGCACGAAGACCGGCTGCCCCACCGGCTGGCCTCCGAGCACTGCTTCCAGCGTGAACTCCCAGCGGTTGATCTGCGCGAGGCGCTCCCCCTCGACGCCGCGCTGGCGTGCGAAGTCGAACAGGGTGAAGGCATAGGCCAGGAGCGCCTGCACCCGCTGCCGTTCGTAGACCGGGAGGAGCACCAGGGCGGGCGCGAAGTCGCCCAGGAGGTTGCGCGCGACCTCGGAGCACAGCTCCAGGGCGCGCTCCTCGTCGAAATCCTCGTCCGGCCGGCGGATCTCCTGGTCCAGGCGGCTGTGCGGGCTACGCTCCTGGTTCTCGCGCTGGTTGGGGCGTTCTACATCCACCGTTCCATGCTACGCCAGCAGCCGGAGGAGCTCGCGCTGGGGCTCGGCGCCGGTGATCTCCGCACCCTGTTCGGTGAGGGCGACGTTGATCTCGAGGCGCACTCCGAAGTCGCCCGTGAGGTAGATGCCGGGCTCGATGGAGAAGCCGGTCATGGGCAGGAGCTGCCGCGTGTCGTGCGTCTCCAGATTGTCCATGTTGGCGCCCTGGCCATGGTCGGAGATGCCGATCGAGTGGCCGGTGCGATGGATGAACCGCTCGCCGTAGCCCGCCTTGCGGATGACCTCGCGGGCGGCGTCGTCCACCTCGAACCCGCGCACCGGCTGGCCGGGGAAGCGGCTGCGCACCAGTTCCCAGGCCGCGTCGCGGGCTCCGGCCACGGCGCGGAAGACCTCCTGCTGCTTGTCCGTGGGCGCGGCAGCGCAGACGCCGCACCAGGTGATGTCGGCGTAGACGCTCCCCGAAGCCTTCTCTTTCGCCCAGAGGTCGATGAGGAGGAAGTCGCCGCTCCGGATCGGCGAGCTGTGGTCCGGCCCCGGCTGATAGTGGGGATCGGCGCTGTGGGCGTTGACGCCCACGATGGGATCGGCCTCGGCCCACAGGCCCGCCTGCTCGAAGGCGTCGAGGATGAAGCGCTGCACCGCGTACTCGTCGATCTGGTCGCCCCGGCGCAGGGCGTCGGCCACGCGGTTGAACGCCTCCAGCACGATGCGGTGGAGGTGGACGTTGGCGCGGCGGTGCCCTTCGAGCTGCTCCTGCGACCAGGTGGCGGCGAAGCGCTGGGCGAGATCGGCGGAGGTGGCGAGCTCGATCCCGGCGGCCTTGAGGAGGTCGGCGGTGCCGGCGTCGATGCGCGAGACCGAGGGCAGCTCGTTGTTGGGGCTGTACTGGGCGGCCAGCCGGCGGAAGCCGGAGACGAGCTCGGCGAAGCGCTGCCGGTGCTCCTGCCAGGTCGTGTAGACCGTCTTTCCACCCGGCAGGTGGTCGAGCGTGGCCGGCTCCAGCCCGTGCACGAGCTTGCGCGGCTCGCCCTCGCGCGGGATCACGTAATAGCAGCGGCGGGTGACGAGCTTCCCCTCGCCCGACAGCCCGAGCAGGTCGAGCCCGATCGGGTCGTTGAGCTGGAAGCAGTTGAAGAACCACCCTTCGAGGCCGGCCTCGGCCAGGGCGGACTGGATCTCGGGGATGCGTTGGGCCAGCATGCGGGTTCCTCCTTGGACGGCCGCATGCTATCAGGGGAAAAGGACTTCAAGGACACCAAGGACACCAAGGACGAAGAAGAGGTCCTTGAGGTCCTTGGTGTCCTTGAGGTCCTTTGGCCTCTACAATCCCCGGCATGCTTGCTTGTGCCGCTCTGCTCGCCCTCCTCCAGATGCCGCCGATCCCCCAGGGCCGCCTGGTCTGCGAGGTGCCGGCGCGCAAGATCCTCCTCTCCGAGCTCGGCCTGCCCGAGGGGAGCCGCCCGCGGGACGTGGCTCTCACGAAGAGCACGATCTGGCTGCTGTTCGAGCCCGCGCTGCTCGTGGGGCTGCCGCGCCAGTCGGCGGAGCTCGATGAGGTGGAGATGGTCTATGGCGCCAGGGGAGACGTCTGGGAGACGCTCTCCGTGAGCCCGCGGGACGGCTCCCTGTGGATGGCCTCGTCCACGGCTCCGCGGCTCTGGCACATGCCGGCGCTCGGGAGAGTCCGGCCGGTGCGCGTCCCCGAGGCGAAGGAGGGCGGCTTCCGCGGTCTCGCCGTTCGGTGGGACGGCATCTACGTCGCTCCCTCGGCCTGCAACGGCAATTCGGTGTGGCGGGTGGATCCCTCCGGCAAGCTCCTCGGCACGGCCCTGCCGCAGCCATCCTGCCCGCCCGTGGACCTGGAGACCGACTGGAGCGGGCGCACCTGGGCGTTCCTGCCGGAGAGCGGCGAGACCTTCCTTCTCGGCTCGGGCGACCGCTGGGCGCCGAGCGGCAGCCCGACCTCGTGGCCGGAGCGCGCCGGCCCCTTCCGCGGCAGGTTCTTCTGGGGCGAGGAGGCGGTTGGAATGGGGGGCGAGGAGGAGACGGTTCTGGTGCGTGGCGCCGAGCCCTTTCGGGAGGACTGCGGCGCGGGCAACCGCCTCCTCCGCGTCGCGGGCGACGCCCGCGGCTGGGCCGCCCTCACCCGCGAGTGGCTGCTCCTCGGAGAGCACGCGGTAGAATCCCCGAAGTGAAGCGCAACCACAGGAGCCTCACCATGAACAGAACCTATCGCGCGCTGGCCATCGCGCTCTGCCTCGTCCTGGCCCTGGCCGCCTCCGCCCATGCCGTGGGCGAGGGACGCATCATCGGCACCGTCACGAACCCCGAGGGCAAGCCGCTGGCCGGCATCAAGATCACCCTCTCCCGGCCCGGCACCAACTACAAGCAGGAGAAGGTGACCGACAAGAACGGCCGGTTCACCGTCCTGATCCTGGACGCCACCCAGGAGTACGTGCTGCGGATGGAGAAGGAGGGCTACGACGCCTACGAGGAGACGATCAAGCCCAAGCCGGAGGACACCCTCCGCCTCTCCTACACCCTCTCGGAGGTCGCGCCGAAGCCCGCCGGACCGAGCGAGGAGGAGATCAAGCAGCTCGACGGGAAGAACCAGGCCATCGCGGCCTTCAACGAGGGCGTCACCACGCTGCAGGCGAACAACCTGCCGGCCGCGGAGGCCAAGTTCAAGGAGGCCACGACGCTCGATCCGGCCCTGGCGCCCGCGTTCGGCGCGCTCGCCGAGGTCTATGCCGAGCAGAAGAAGCACGCCGAGGCCCTGGCCACGGCCGACCGTTTCCTGGAGCTGGAGCCGGGCGCGGTCCGTGGCCTGCGCGTGCGCTTCGACACCCTCCGGGCGATGGGCGACAAGGAGAAGCTCGGCCCGGCGATGGAGGCCCTGATCGCCGCCGACAAGAGCCGCGAGACCGCCGTCCGCATCTACAACCTGGGCGCCGAGACCTCCCGCGCCGGCGACCGCGACGGCGCCATCGCCTACTTCAAGCGCGCCATCGAGGTCGATCCGACGCTCGACCAGGCCTACGCCGCGATGGGCCAGGTCCTGCTCGTGAAGAAGAGCTTCAAGGAGGCCGCCCAGTCCGTGGAGCCCGTGCTGGCGCGGAACCCCCAGAACCTGGAGGCGCTGACCATCCGCTACGAGGCCCTGAAGGCCGCGGGCGACAAGGCGGGAGCGGCAGCCGCGCAGGAGGCCATGAAGGCCGCCCAGGCCTCCATGAACCCGGACGACCTGTTCAAGCAGGGGGTCGCCCTCTACAACGCGAACAACATGGTGGACGCGGTCGCGGCCTTCCAGATGGCGCTCACCGTCAATCCCAAGCACGCCAAGTCGCACTACATGCTCGGCCTGGCCTACGCCGGCACCGACGCGGCCAAGGCCAAGGAGCACCTGACGAAGTTCCTGGAGCTGGCGCCGGACGATCCGGACGCGGCTCAGGCGAAGGAGATGCTGACCTACCTCAAGTAGGTAAGCGCAGCAGCGCCTCGCAGCCCGGCCCCGGCTGGCGGTTCTCCAGGGTGAGCGTGCCGCCGTGGGCCTCGGCGATCTGCCGCGAAAGGGCAAGACCGATGCCGGTGCCCTCCGGCTTCGTGGTGTAGAAGGGGACGAACAGGTTGTCCGGGTTCGCGATGCCCGGCCCCTCGTCCTCGATCTTCACCTCCATCCAGGGACCGTTTCGCTTCCAGCCGATCCCGACGCCGCCCCGGGTCTCCAGGGCGGCGTCCACCGCGTTGCGCAGCAGATTGATCAGGAGCTGCTCGAGCTGGTCCGCATCCCCTTCCAGGGTGACGGCCGGGCCGCGCTCGACGTAGACCGGCAGCCGGGTCTCCAGCGCCGCCACGCGGCGGATGAGCGCCGGCAGGTCGACCGGCGCCAGCCTGGGGTGGGGCAGCCGGGCCAGGCGGGCGTAGGCGGCCATGAAGCGGCTCAGCGCCTCGGCGCGGTTGCCGACGATCTCCAGGCCGCTCTGCATGTCCTCCTCCCAGTCGTCGGGCCGCGGCCGGCGGGACAGCAGCCCGGCCAGGGTGGAGGCCATGGAGCGGATCGGCGCGAGCGAGTTGTTGAGCTCGTGCCCGAGCACCCGCAGCAGCCGCTTCCAGGCCTGCCGCTCCTCCTCGCGCAGGGTCTCGGTCAGGTCCGAGATGACCAGGAGCGCGTGCGGCAGCCCCCGCTCGCGGAAGGCGCTGCCCCGGATCTCCCAGCGCCCGAAGCCGCCGGGGAAGGTCTTCGCCACGATGCGCCGCACCGGCCCGGCTTCGAGCACGTCGGCGAGCCCCAGGTCCCCGGCCTCCCGGCCCAGCAGGCGGTCCGCGGGCTCGGCGAGCAGCGACTCGCCCGCCCGGTTCACGAGCTGCAGCCGCGCCGTGTCGTCGAACGCGAACACCGCCACGTCGACCTCCTCCATGACCCGGTTGAGCAGGGCCGTGGCCTCCAGGGCTCCCAGGCGCTGCTCGCGCAGCGTCTCGCCGATGGCGTTGATCTCCAGCATGACCTGGCCGAGCGCGTCGAGCGTGTCGGTCTCCTCGATCTGCGGCGGCAGGCGAGCGCGCAGGGAGAAGTCCCCTTCGCGCACTGCGTGGAGGAGGTTCGACATCGTCTGGAGGGGGCGGACCACGCTCTGCCGGAGGTGCTCGGCGAGCCACCACCAGACGCCCGCGAGCGCCACGGTGAGGATCCACTGGAGCCGGGGGCTGTAGGGACCGAGCCAGAGGAGCAGGAGGGCGGCCGCGGTGCCCGGCAGGCCCACGGCGAGCGCCAGCAGGAGGATGCGCGTCTCGAAGGAGAACGGCCGCAGCCGGCGGGCGCTGTCAGAGGCCATGCTTCTCCAGGCGCCGGTAGAGCGCGCTCCGGGAGAGCCCCAGGGCGTGGGCGGCCTGGCTGACGTTGCCGCCGTAACGGGCGAGAGCCTTCTGGATCAGGACGCGCTCGACGTCCTCCAGCGGAAGGTCCTCCAGGACGCTCCCTCCCGGCGCGGCGGCGGGCTGGAGCCCCAGGTCGCGTGACCGCACGCGATCGCCTGCGGCCATGAGCACGCCGCGCTCGACCGCGTGGCTGAGCTCGCGGACGTTGCCCGGCCAGGGATGGGCGAGGAGCGCGGCCAGCGCTCCCTCTTCGAAGCCGCGCAACGGCTTGCGGTAGCGGCGGGCGTGCTCGGCGAGGAAGAGCTCGGCGAGCGGCACGACGTCGGCCCGGCGGGAGCGCAGCGGCGGCAGCGGGATCTCGACCGTGTTGAGCCGGAACAGGAGATCCCTGCGGAAGCGTCCGGCGGCCACCTCGTCGGCCAGGTTCGCGTTCGTGGCCGAGAGGATGCGCACGTCCGCCCGCCGCGTCCTGGACGAGCCCACGCGCTCGAACTCGCCGGTCTCCAGGACGCGCAGGAGCCGCGCCTGCTGCGAGAGGCTGATGTTGGCGATCTCGTCGAGGAACAGGGTACCGCCGTCGGCCAGCTCGAAGCGGCCGACGCGGTCGGCCTTGGCGTCGGTGAACGCTCCCCGCACGTGGCCGAACAGCTCGCTCTCGAAGATCGTCTCCGAGAGTCCCCCCGTGTTGACCGTGACCAGGGGACGCGAGGCCCGGGACGACACGGCGTGGAGGGCGCGGGCCACCACCCCCTTGCCGGTGCCGTTCTCGCCGGTGATGAGGACGTTCGCCTCCGAAGGGCCGACGCGGTCGATCAGCTCCAGGACGGGGCGCATCTCCGGCGACTGGGCGACGAGAGTGGGATGCCCCTCCTGCCGCAGCAGCTCGTTCTCGGCTTCCAGGCGCTCGCCGCGGCGCAGAGCCCTGCCGAGCTCGACCTGGGTGCGGAGGATGGAGAGGAGACGGGTGTTGTCCCAGGGCTTCTCCACGAAGTCGCGGGCGCCCTGGCGCATGACCTCGACGGCGAGGCTGACGCTGGCCCAGGCGGTGATGACGATGACCGGGAGGGACTCGTCGAGGGCGCGCAGGCGGGCGAGGAGGTCGAGCCCCTCCTGGCCGGAGGTGGTGTCGCGGGTGTAGTTGAGGTCCATCAGGACCGCGTCGAGCTCGCGGCTGGTGACGGCCTGGATGACCTCGGCGGGGGAGGCGGCGGTCTCGGTGTCGTAGCCCTCGCCCTTGAGCAGCAGGCGCAGCGCCTCGCGGATCTCGCGCTGGTCGTCGGCGATGAGGATGAGAGGGCGGGGGGAGGAACCGGTCATCGGCGCAACTCTACACCTGACCCCTCACCCCCTGGCCCCCTCTCCCATCGCACTCCCACCCGACCGGGAGAGGGGGAACGCATGCATGTCTCTGCAGCAGAGCAAGGCACTACAGGGAGGTAAAGGTCCCCCCTCTCCCGGGGGACGGGAAGGCGATGGGAGAGGGGGCCAGGGGGTGAGGGGTCTTACACCGCGAAGCCGCGCTGCTCCAGCTCGCGCTGCTCGATCTGCCGCTGCACGCCGGTCTCCTCCTCGACGACGCGGCCGTCGAACAGGTGGATCGAGCGTCCGGCGTAGCGGGCGAAGCGCGGGTCGTGGGTGACCATGCAGATCGTGGCGCCGTCCTTGTGCAGCTCCTCCAGCAGCTCCATGACCGATTCGCTGTTGCGCGAGTCGAGGTTGCCGGTGGGCTCGTCGGCGAGCAGGATCGACGGCTTGCCGACCACGGCGCGGGCCACGGCCACGCGCTGCTGCTGACCGCCGGAGAGCTGCGACGGGTAGTGCTTCATGCGGTGCGACATGCCGACCCGCTCCAGGGCCTCCTGCACGCGCTCCTTGCGCTCCTTGGAGGCCATGCCGCGGTAGGTGAGCGGCAGCTCCACGTTCTCGTAGACCGTCAGGTCGCCGATCAGGTTGAACGCCTGGAAGATGAAGCCGATCTCCTGGTTGCGGATGCGCGCCCGCTCGGAGAACGAGAGGTCGGAGACCTCCTTGTTGTTGAGGACGTACTTGCCGTCCGTGGGCGTGTCGAGCAGCCCGAGGATCGACAGCAGCGTGGTCTTGCCGCAACCGGACGGGCCGGCGATCGAGACGTACTCGCCGTTCTTGATCTCCAGGTGGATGCCGGAGAGGGCGTGCGTCTCGACCTCGTCGGTCAGGAACACTTTGGTGACTCCGTCCAGATGGATGAGAGAGTCGGTGGATGCGCTCATTGAATCCTCCTCGATTCGGCGGCCGTTGGTTGCGGCGAAAGTCTATGCAAAAAGTCTATTCAAGACGAATGCGGTCGAAGCCGTCCTGCCCCGAGGTGTCCGACAGGATCACCTCGTCGCCGACGTTGAGACCGCTCACGATTTCCATGGTCGTGACGGAGCTGCGGCCGAGCTTCACCGGCACCCGCGTCGCTTCGTTGCTGTCCTTGGCCAGCTTGAAGAGCTGGACGGTGTCGCCGCTCTGGCCCACGGCCGGGCGGCCGATGTAGAGGACATTGTCCAGCCGGTCGAGCTGGATGGTGCCGTCCACGGTCAGGTTCGGGCGGGCGCCGCGCGGGAGCGGGCCGTCGAAGGCCACGTCCACGATGACGCTCCCCTCCTGGGCGGAGGGGGCGACGCGGATCACGCGGCCGCGCACCACGCCGTTCCTGGTGTCGATCGAGGCCGGCATGCCCATGACCACGTCGCGCGCCTGGCCCTCCGGGATGCGCAGCTCGGCCTTGAGGTTCTCCGGCCGGGCGACGCGGGCGAGGGTGGTGCCGGGGGTGACCCGCTGGCCCACCTGCATCGGCAGCTCCTGGAGCACGCCGGGGATGCCGGCCCGCACCTTGAGCGAGTCGAGCTGGCGCCGGCGCAGCTCGTAGAGCGCCCGGCTCTGGTCCACCCGGGCGCGCTGCGCCGCGAGCTGAGCCTGGTTCGAGCGCTGGCTCTGGCTGTAGCGCTGGGCCTCGATCTGGCTCTGCTTTTCGGTCTGCGCGGCGCGCAGGCGCGATTTCTTGAGGTTGATGTTGGAGATGATGCCGTCCTTGCCGAGCACCTCGTCGGCCTCGGCCTGGAGCTTGGCCTCCTCGGCGGTCGAGCGCGTCGCGCTGACCTGGGCCTGCTGGCTCAGGAGCTGGCTCTCGAGCTGGGCGCGCAGATCCTCGTAGTCGGCCTCGGCCGCCCGGAGCTGCGACTCGGCCTCCACGGCCGCCTGCTCCACCTCGGGATCGGTCAGCTCGAGCAGCACGGTGTCGGCCTGCACGGTCGCGCCCGGCAGGGCGGGGATCCTCTCGACCCGGCCCTCGACCGGCGCCGCGATCACCCGGATGTCCACCGGCACGAGCGTGCCGGGACCGCGCACCTCGATCACCATGGAGCCGCGCTTCACGGTGTCGATCCAGAGCGTCTCGCGGCGCACCGGAGGCGCCGCCGGCCCGATCTTGCGGATGCCCACGGAAACGAGAACGATGACTGCCACGGCGGCCACGATCATGAGTGTTCTGCGCAAACGTTGCTTCTCGGCGTAACCGGTCCTTGGCTTGTCCATGCGACCCCTACTACGCAGCCGCCGTGCCAGAGGTTGCAAGGGGGAGGAAGTTGTTTGGTTTGAGTAGCTTGGGATGTGCCGGGGCGGGGGCGGCGGGAGGCGGAATGTTCGGTGGCGGAACGGGTGCGTCCCAGAAGCGGACAGTGGGGAACACGGACGAACACGGACTCACACGGACGAACACGGACCACGGATCCGCCTCCGGACCGTCCGTGATGGTCCGTGTCAGTCCGTGATCGTCCGTGTGTCCGTGCTAGCCTTTTCCCATGAGCGTCGAGCAGCACCGCCGGGCCGCCCCCGCCCTCCTCGGATTCGCCCTCATCACGGTCAGCGACACCCGCACTCCCGGGGACGACGTGAGCGGCCGCACGCTCGCGGAGATGGCCCGCGCGGCGGGGCACCGGGTGGAAGACTCCGTCCTGGTGCCAGATGAAGTGCCGGCGATCCGCGGCGCGGTGGAGGAGGCGCTGGCGCGGGAAGGGGTCGACGTGGTGGTGCTCACCGGGGGCACCGGCTTCTCGCCGCGGGACGTCACGCTGGAGGCGGTCGGTCCGCTCCTGGAGCGGCCGGTCGAGGGGTTCGGCGAGCTGTTCCGGATGCTCTCCTACGAGCAGGTGGGGTCCGCGGCCATGCTCAGCCGCGCCGCGGCCGGCCTGGTGGGCTCCCGGGCGATCTTCCTCCTGCCGGGCTCGCCGAAGGCGGTCTCGCTCGCGATGGAAAAGCTGATCCTGCCCGAGGCAGGACATCTGCTCGGGCAGGCACGAAGAGGCAGGTGAAGGCGGGCTAGCTCGCTTCCTGGTACGCGATCTGGTTCTTCAGCTCCTCGCGCACCTCATCCATCTTGAGCTTGTGGTCCGTCGCCTTCCACAGCACCGCTCCCCGGGACGACCGGATCACCAGCCCGTGCTCCTTGAAGCCCAGCCTCTTCGTCATCTCCGCCGCCTCCGGGGAGCTGGCGTCCAGGCTCTCGACCTTGACCTTCCCCGGGAAGTCCTTCTCCAGCGACGCCACCTCGTTCTGCGCAGTGCCGCACTCCTGGCAGCCCGGCTTGTAGTAGTAGGTGACCTGGAGCGTCTTGGGCTTGCTGGAGCACCCCGCGAACAGGGCGACCCCGAGAAGGAGGGCTATCATCGACGCAGGAACGCGCAACCTTTGCTTCATGGCGGGCCTCCTATGGTCCGATGCATCTTAGCACCACTCGGACTACCTTCTCCGTCCCCGCAGCATCCGCCAGAGCGCCAGCAGGACGAACGACCCCAGGACGGCGATGACCAGGTTGCGCCAGTCCAGGTCTCCCCCCAATCCTCCGAAGCCGAACACCGTCGACAGCCAGCCGCCGAGCAGCGCTCCCACGACGCCGATGACGATGGTCATGATGCAGCCCCCGGGGTCCCGCCCCGGCATCAGCATCTTGGCGATGCCTCCGGCCAGCAATCCCAGCACGATCCACGCAAGCAGGCTCATTCCTTCCATGTCGCGCTCTCCTTTCTCTCCTCCCGGATTTTGTGCCAGTCCCGTGCCAGGTGGACCACGGCATAGAATGTTCGCCGCCATGGAGAACGACACGTCCGGCCCGCGCCCCCGCCTCTTCCTGATCGACGGCTACTCGAACATCTTCCGCGCCTTCTATGCCATCCGCAACCTCTCCAACTCGCGGGGGGAGCCGACCAACGCGGTCTACGGCTTCGTGACCATGCTGCGCAAGCTGCTGCGCGAGGACAAGCCGGACCTCCTCGGCGTGGCCCTCGACGTGGGCAAGACCTTCCGCAGCGAGAAGTACGAGGAGTACAAGGCCAACCGCGCGCCCATGCCCGAGGACCTGCGGAGCCAGATGCCCTGGGTCCGCCGCGTGCTGGAGGCCTACCGCATCCCCATCCTGGAGCTCCAGGGCTACGAGGCCGACGACGTGCTCGGCTCGCTCGCCTGCCGCGCCGTGGCCGCCGGCTACGACGTGGTCCTGGTCTCCGCGGACAAGGACCTCATGCAGCTCGTCGAGCCCCACGTCTCCCTCTTCCACACCGGCCGGACCAAGCTCTACGGCCCCGCCGAGGTGGAGGAGGACTTCGGCGTCCCTCCCGGCAAGGTGGCCGACGTCCTCGCCCTCATGGGCGACTCGATCGACAACATCCCGGGCGTGCCCGGCATCGGCGAGAAGGGGGCCAAGACCCTCATCCAGGAGTACGGCTCGCTGGAGGAGCTGCTCGCCCGCGCCGGGGAGGTCCAGCGCAAGGCCTACCGCGAAGGGCTGACGCAGCACCAGGACCAGGCGCGGCTCTCGAAGGAGCTGTCCACGATCCACACGAACATCGACGTGGCCTTCGAGCCCGACCGGCTCCTCCTGGAGGACCCCGATCCCGCGGCCCTGCGCCAGCTCTTCACCGAGCTGGAGTTTTTCTCCCTGGCGGACGAGCTCAAGTCCTCGGCCCCGGCCGCGGGCCAGGAGCTGCCGCCCGTCGAGGAGGCGCTCACGCCCCAGGTCTGGGAGGAGAGGACCGCCGCTTTCGCAGGGAAGGAAGTCTTCGTCGCCGTGCTCGGCGAGGAGCATCCCCTCGGCCTGGCCGTGGGAGTCGAAGGAGAGACTCCGGTGATCGTGGCCGACCTGCGCCGCGACGACATGCGCGCCGCCGCCCTCGCGACCCTCGGCCGCTGGATCTCCGACCCCGGCGCCCGGCTCTCCGGCCACAACCTGAAGGAGGTCCTGCGCCTCTCGCCCGCCGGCCCGGAGAGCCGCGCGCAGCTCTTCGACGCCATGCTCGTCTCCTACCTGCTCAAGCCCTCGGTCCACGGCCACACGCTGGACGAGCTGGCCCTGGAGCGCCTGAGCTGCAAGCCGCTGACGGCCAAGGAGGCGGGCTGGGACAAGGGGCAGGCCCCGCCGGTCGGCGACTCGCGCCTGGCCGCCTACGCCTGCGAGCGGGTGACCTTCGCCCGCCGCATGGCGCAGGCCATGCGCGACGAGCTTGGAGATGGACAGCTCGCCCATGTGTACTCGGAGATCGAGGCGCCGCTCCTCCCCGTGCTCCTGGGGATGGAAGAGGCCGGCATCCTTCTGGACTCGGCCTACCTGCACGCGATGGGCGAGGAGCTGGGCGGCGAGCTCGCCAGCCTGGAGGAGCAGATCTACACCCAGGCCGGCGAGCGGTTCAACCTCGGCTCGCCGCAGCAGCTCGGCACGATCCTCTTCGAGAAGATGGGCCTGCCGGTGCTCAAGCGCACCCAGAAGACGAAGAGCTACTCGACCGGCGCCGAGACGCTGGAGGAGCTGGCGGGCCGGGGCTATCCCATCGCCGATTCGCTGCTGCGCTACCGCGAGCTCTCCAAGCTCAAGTCCACCTACGTCGACGCCCTGCCGCTCCTGGTCGCTTCGGACGGCCGCATCCACACCCGGTTCAACCAAGCGGTGGCGGCCACGGGCCGGCTGTCGTCCACGAATCCGAACCTGCAGAACATCCCGATCCGCACCGAGCTGGGGCAGCGCATCCGGCGCGCGTTCGTGGCCGCGCCGGGGCAGGCGCTCCTGGTGGCCGACTACAGCCAGGTGGAGCTGCGCATCCTGGCCCACATCGCGGAGGAGAAGGAGCTGATCCGCGCCTTCGCGGCGGGGGAGGACATCCATCGCGCCACGGCCGCGGTGGTCTTCAACGTGGCGCCCGTGCTGGTCACGGCCGAGCAGCGCCGGGCGGCGAAGACGATCAACTTCGGCATCCTCTACGGCATGAGCGCCTTCGGCCTGGGCCAGGCGCTGGGCATCTCGCCCCGCGAGGCCGAGCCGTTCATCAAGGCCTACCTGGACCGCTACCCCGGCGTGCGGCAGTACGTGGAGGAGACCCAGAAGAGCGCCGAGCGCGAGGGCAAGGTCGAGACGCTCTACGGCCGCGTGCGCTGGCTGCCCGACATCCAGAGCAAGAACCGCGCGCTGCGCGAGAACGCCCGCCGCATGGCGATCAACGCCCGCATCCAGGGCACCGCGGCGGACCTCCTGAAGCTGGCGATGATCGCGATCGACCGCCGGCTGCGCAGGGAGCACCCCGACTCGCGCCTGCTCCTCACGGTGCACGACGAGCTGGTGCTGGAAGTCCCCGAGGGAGCTGCCGAAACCGTGGCCGCCCTGGTCAAGAAGGAGATGGAAGGCGTGGCGCAGCTCCAGGTGCCCCTGGTGGTCGATGCGGGCTGGGGCCCGAGCTGGTACGAGGCGAAGAAGTAGCCCGGAACACGGACGATCACGGACAGACACGGACGAACACGGACCAGCGGATCCCTTTCCGGACTGTCCGTGCCGGTCCGTGTGAGTCCGTGTTCGTCCGTGTGTCCGTGCCCAGGGCACGCCTCTTGCTCTTACCTCCCCGCATGGCCGGCACCTCCGCCGGCCCTCATCGAGGAGGAGCACCATGATTCCCATGGAACGCCGACCCAGAAGGAGCTTCGGCGGGGGCCGCATCCTGATCGCCCTTGCCATCGCCGCCTTCTCGATCATCAGCTACTACAGCTCGCGTGAATACAACCCGGTCACCGACGAGGTGCAGCACGTCAAGGTGACCCCGGAGCAGGAGATCGCGCTCGGTCTCCAGGCCGCGCCGGAGATGGCGCAGCAGTTCGGAGGTCTGCACCCCGACCAGGAGGCCCAGGACACGGTCGACCAGATCTGCGACCGGATCGTCGCCCAGAGCAAGGCGCACGAAACGCCCTACAAGTTCGAGTGCCACGTCCTGGCCGACGAGGACACCATCAATGCCTTCGCGCTGCCGGGCGGCCAGGTGTTCATGACCGCCGGCCTGCTCAAGCGTCTCCAGAGCGAGGGCCAGGTGGCCGGCGTGCTCGGGCACGAGATCGGCCACGTGGTGGGCCGGCACGGCGCCGAGCACATGGCCAAGGCCCAGCTCACCCAGGGCCTGACCGGCGCGGCGGTGCTCGCCACCTACGATCCGAACAACCCGAACAGCCGCAACAACGCCGCCGTGGCCGCGCTGATCGGCCAGATGGTCAACATGCGCTTCGGTCGCCAGGACGAGCTCGAATCGGACAAGCTCGGCGTGCGCTTCCTGGCCGAGTCGGGCTACGACCCGAGGGCCATGGTAGGGGTGATGAAGATCCTGGAGGAGTCGAGCGGCGGCGGACGGCAGCCGGAGTTCTTCAGCACGCACCCGAACCCGGGCCACCGGATCGAGTACATCGAGCAGGCGATCGCCGAGACCTTCCCGCAGGGCGTGCCCGCCGATCTACAGGGCTGAAGACGGGGATCGCCCTCTCCCCGCCGTGGGAGAGGGCGCAGATCCACCGGAGAGAGTGGGGCCTTCCAGAGAGAAGTGTCGCTTGACGAGCAAAGCGTGACAAAGAAGGACCTCAAGGACACCAAGGACCTCAAGGACGAGAAGCAACCCGTCCTTGAGGTCCTTGGTGTCCCTGGTGTCCTTGTCGTCCTTTACACCCGGACCAGTTGGTAATCGCCGCGCAGGCCGGAAGGCGAGCCCAGGATGCGCCGGCGCTCGGCGGCATCGGTCGTGTGCCTGGGCCGGCGGAGCTGCTCCTGTCCGAAGAGGCGCTTGAGGAACCTCATCGCCTCCTCCTCGACGAGCTCGGGCGTCACGTTCTGAAGCCCCAGCTTCTGGCTCTGCAGCCCGAAGCCCACGCCCTCGTGCGTCACCCGCACGGTCTGCGTGGAGGCGTCGCCGAAGAACAGCAGCGAGCACTCGAAATCCTCCCAGCGGTCCAGCTTCACGCGCAGACCCGCGGCGGTCCGCTTGTGGAAGATCGAGGCCGACTCGACCTTGCCCACGAGGATGTCCTTGATGTCCTCGAGGATCGGGATGATCATCGACCGCGCCACCCGGCCGAACGCCTCCTGGAACTGCTCGTTCTGGCGGAGGAACTCTTCAGGATTGATCCTCTTCTCCTCGATCATCTGCTCGTGACGCTTGAGGAGGAGGTGAATCCGCTCGACGTTGGCTTTGTCCATGGAGAAAAGGACATGCCAACCGCGTGCCAGAGGTGGGCCTGGGGTATATTGCGCGCCACCATGCCGCGGCGCACCGACATCCGCTCCATCCTCGTCCTGGGCTCCGGCCCGATCATCATCGGCCAGGCGTGCGAGTTCGACTACTCGGGCACGCAGGCCTGCCGCGTCCTCCGGCGCGAGGGCTACCGCGTGATCCTCGTCAACTCGAACCCGGCGACGATCATGACCGACCCCGAGTTCTCCGACGCCACCTACATCGAGCCCCTGGTCCCCGAGGTGGTCGAGAAGATCCTCGAGCGCGAGCGGCCGGACGCTCTCCTCCCCACGGTCGGCGGCCAGACCGGCATCAACCTCACCCTGGCTCTCGAAGAGCGCGGCGCCCTCGAGCGCCTGGGCATCGAGGTGCTCGGCGCCAACGTCGGCGCTCTCCGCCTCGGCGAGGACCGCCTCCTCTTCAAGCAGGCCATGGAAGAGGTCGGCCTCAAGGTCCCCAGGAGCGGCTATGCCGGCACCCTCGAAGAGACCCGCGAGATCGTCGCGGGTCCGGAAGGGATCGGCTACCCGGTCATCATCCGCCCCAGCTTCACCCTCGGCGGCGAGGGCGGCGGCGTGGCTTACAACCGCGAGGAGCTGGAGGAGATCGTCGAGACCGCGCTCCAGGCGAGCCCGGTCAGCCGCATCCTGGTCGAGCAGTCCGTCCTCGGCTGGAAGGAGTTCGAGCTGGAGGTCATGCGCGACCTCGCGGACAACGCCATCGTCGTCTGCTCGGTCGAGAACGTGGACGCCATGGGCGTCCACACCGGCGACTCGATCACCGTCGCGCCCCAGCAGACCCTGTCCGACCGCGAGTACCAGGACATGCGCGACGACGCCTTCAAGGTCATCCGGCGGGTCGGCGTCGCGACCGGCGGCTCGAACATCCAGTTCGCGGTCCACCCCGGCACCGGCGAGCGCGTGGTGATCGAGATGAACCCGCGCGTCTCGCGCAGCTCGGCCCTGGCGTCGAAAGCCACCGGCTTCCCGATCGCCAAGATCGCGGCGCTCCTCGCCGTGGGCTACACGCTCGACGAGGTCGCCAACGACATCACCGGCAAGACCTACGCGGCGTTCGAGCCCACCCTGGACTACACGGTGGTCAAGATCCCGCGCTGGGCCTTCGAGAAGTTCCCGCAGTCGCCGACCACGCTCGGCACCTCCATGAAGTCGGTGGGGGAGGTCATGGCCATCGGCGGCACCTTCGGCGAGGCGCTCATGAAAGGGCTCTCGGCCCTGGAGCTCGACGGCAGCGTGGCCGACCGCGAGCGCCGGATGTCCGACCCCGTGCGCCTGCGCGGCCGGCTCGCCACGCCCAACTGGGAGCGCCTCTTCGCCGTCTTCGCCGCCCTGCGCCAGGGCTGGACCGTGGAAGAAGTGGCGCAGGTCTCCCACATCGATCCCTGGTTCCTGCGCGAGATCCAGGAGATCGTCGAGCTCGAAGCCGAGCTCGCCTGCTGGGACCTGCGCTCGCTCCCCCGGCCGCTGCTGCGCAAGGCCAAGATGACCGGCCTGACCGACGCGCGGATCGCCTCCCTCCTGAGCTGCCCGGAAAAGGACCTCGCCGCGGCCCGGGCCCAGGCCGGAGTCCGCCGCGTCTATAAGAGGGTGGACACCTGCGCCGCCGAGTTCCCGGCCACCACTCCTTACCTGTACTCGACCTTCGGCGAGGAGGACGAAGCCGAGACCGACGACCGTCCCAAGGTGGTCATCCTGGGCTCCGGCCCGAACCGCATCGGCCAGGGGATCGAGTTCGACTACTGCTGCGTCCACGCCGCCTTCGCGCTCCGGGAGATCGGTTACGAGACCATTATGGTCAACTGCAACCCCGAGACCGTTTCGACCGATTACGACACCTCGGACCGCCTCTACTTCGAGCCGCTGACCCTGGAGCACGTGCTCGCGGTGATCGAGCGCGAGCAGCCCCAGGGGGTCATCGTCCAACTCGGCGGCCAGACGCCGCTCAAGCTGGCGCGCGGTCTCGCCGCCGCGGGCGTGCCCATCTGGGGAACGCCGCCGCACGCCATCGACCTCGCGGAGGACCGCAAGCTCTTCGGAGCGCTCCTCGCCGAAGAGGGGATCCGCCAGCCCGAGAACGGCACGGCCACCTCGGAAGAGGAAGCGGTGGTGGTGGCGCGGCGGATCGGCTTCCCGGTCGTGGTGCGGCCGAGCTACGTGCTCGGCGGCCGGGCCATGGCCATCTGTTACGACGAGTCGACCCTGGGGCGCTACATGAAAGAGGCCGCGGACGTCTCGCCCGGCCATCCGGTGCTCCTGGACCGTTTCGTGGAGGACGCCTTCGAGGTCGATCTCGACCTCCTCTGTGACGGCACCACCGCGGTCGTGGCGGGAGTGCTCCAGCACATCGAGGAGGCGGGAATCCACTCCGGCGACTCGGTCGCAGTTCTTCCTCCTTACCGGGTCTCGCAGGCCGACCAGGACGTGATGCGGGACATCGCCCGCCGCCTGGCCCTGCGGCTCGGCGTGGTGGGGCTGATGAACGTCCAGTTCGCGCTCAAGGACGGCCAGGTCTACGTGCTGGAGGTGAACCCGCGGGCCTCGCGCACGGTGCCGTTCATCGCCAAGGCCGTGGGCGTGCCGCTGGTCAAGCTGGCCGTGCGGCTCATGGCGGGCGAGACCCTGGAGTCGGTGGGCTTCCTGGAAGAGCCGCGGGTGCCCGGCGTCTTCGTGAAGGCGCCGGTCTTCCCGTTCCGGCGGTTCCCGGGGGTTGATCCGGTGCTCGGGCCGGAGATGAAGTCAACGGGCGAGGTCATGGGCGCGAGCGGCGCTTTCGGCAACGCCTTCGCGAAAGCCTGGCTGGGAGCCGGCCACGAGCTGCCGCTCGAAGGCACCGCGTTCCTCTCGGTGCACGACCGGGACAAGCCGTTCCTTCTCCCGGTGGCGAAGCGTCTCGCCGAGCTGGGCTTCCGGCTGGTGGCCACGGCCGGCACCGCGGCCTTCCTGGTGGACCAGGGCCTCGACGTGAAGACCGTGCAGAAGGTCCACGACGAGGCGAGGCCCCACGTCGTGGACCACCTGATCAACGGTGAGATCGACCTCGTGGTGAACACCCCGCTCGGCCGCGAGTCGCACGAGGACGACGGCCTCATCCGCCGCACGGCGCTCAAGCACGACATCCCCTGCATCACCACGCTCTCCGGAGCCATGGCCGCCGCCGAGGGCATCGCGGCCCTTCAGCGCGACGGCCTGGCGGTCAGGTCACTGCAGGAGATGCACGCGTCGGTGGGGCGGTAGCCCGGAAAAGGACCAAAAGGACGTAAAGGACTCAAAGGACGAAAAGGACGTCCGGGAAGCCTTCCCCCGGTCCTTTATGTCCTTTGAGTCCTTTACGTCCTTTACGGCCTTGGCCTATTTGTAAGCCTCCACCACCACATCGCTGTAGCTCCACCCGAAGCTCGGCACCTCGTCGGGAACAGCCCCTTCGGGGAAGCCCATGTCGATGAGGAAGCGGTCGCCGGACTTCAGGGTCACCTTGGCGGTGTTCGGCGTGCCGTCCAGGGTCTGCTTGAGCTCGCCGCTGGCCACGTCGGTGATGGTCACGGTGTACTTGCCCTTGCCCATGTCGTAGTCGTTCACGATGCGATAGGTGCGGCCGGGGATCGCCTGGAAGGGCTTGACGATCTTGATCTTGGCCTCGTGCTTGATGCCGATGCCGTGGCGCGCCAGGGCGGTGTAGGCGTCCGGGCCGCGGAAGTAGAGCATGCCGGGCATGTCCTGGTTCCGGTTGATCACGAACCAGTAGACGAGGTGCTTGCCGTCCGGGTCCTGGGGATACCAGGCGCCGACCGTGACGTCGAGGGTCAGCCGCAGCCGGGTGAACGCCCCGGCCGGGGCCGCGAAGGCCAGGCGGCCGACCGGCGCCAACGCCGTCGGCCTGTGGACCACGCCCGTGGCCTTGAAGCAGGTGGCGTTCACGGGGCACTCCGGCTCCGCGCCCGGCACGGTGAGCGCCGACTCGCCGCTCCCCGAGGGCTCCACCACCGCCACCTCGCCGGTGGCGCTGTCCGTGAGCAGGGCATAGGCGAAGAACTCGCGGGTGCAGCTCACCGCGGCCCGCGCGTCGGTCAATCCCGCGGCATCGCCCGCGAGCGCGTTCTCCCGGTAGACGGCCGACAGGGGTTTCAGCGTCACCGTGGTGGCCGCGCCGAGGGCCGTGCCGTCGAGCCGCACCAGAGAGAAGGTGCACTGGGCCGCGTACTTGGACACGTTCGCCAGCATCAGGTGGGTGGACCGGGTCGTGGTCGACGTGAGCCCCTGGAGGGTCAGCGAGCCGCCGGCCGCCACGAGGTTCTCCGACGTCACCACCGGCAGTCCCACGCCGAGCGCGCCGGCCTGGCCCTTGCCCGCGAGGCGAGCGCCATAGCGCACGTTGGGTGAGCCCGAAAGTTCGAGCAACCCGCGGAACCCGCCCCCGGGCTTCACCACCGCGGTCAGGTTGCCGAGCACCTGGAGAGGCGTGGCCGGGCCCGGCCGCTGGGTGCCGTCCGTGTCCGCGGCCACCAGGTACTGGCTGACGCTCGCCGGCGTAGCGGCCGAGTTGGACACCGTCACCTCCGCCTCATACGAGGCACTGCCGGCCTGCGTCAGCCCGGGAAGAGGAACATAGACCGTCCCGGCCCGGGCGGAGGCGGCGACGAGGGCGAAGGCGAGAGCACAGACAGCGGCAGTTTTGGACATCGTGGGTTCCTGAAAAACGTAGGGTTGACGGCTCTGGGCTGAGAAGCAGGCGGGATTATAACCCAGGAGGCGAACCCGGCTCTTCGGGAACGATTCTCTCCAACTCCCGGAGGAGAGGGGGAAGATCCTGGTTGAGGATCTGCCAGAGGATGTCGAAGTCCACGTTGTCGTACTCGTGGATCAGCCGGTTTCGCAGGCCGCTCAACTGGGGCCAGGGAATGCCGCGGTAATCGGCTCTCTCCTCGGGAAGCACGCGGTTGGCTGCTTCGCCCAGGATCTCAAGCAGCCGGACGAGGGCCAGGTTCAGCATCCGGTCCGAGTCGAGGTCAGCCCTGACCCGGTTCCGGATCATGTCCAGGGCTTCGCGAGCGTGGTCACGCATCTGGCGAAGGGTGATCCGGCTGTCACGCGTCCGCATAAGCGACCTCGGCCTCCGCGAGGACCTGATCCCGGAAGTGGGGGCTCAGGAACCCCGGGGTGTTCAGATCCACCTTGCGGCCGAGGATCCGGCTGAGCTCTTCTTCCATGGAGAAGAAGCGCAGTCCCGGGACATGCCCCGGCTCGAACTCCACGAGCACGTCCACATCGCTGTCCGGTCCGAAGTCGTCCCGCAGCACCGAGCCGAAGAATCCCAGCCGGCGGACGTGATGGCGCCGGCAGAACTCGGTGAGCTTGCGCCGGTTGATCGGGATCCTGGTAGCCATGTCCGAATCGTAACATCTTGTCTGGAGCCGCTGAGCCGGGAACCGAGCCGCACAATGATTGCGTCAGCGGCGCCGTCACTGCCAAGAATCGCGGAAGACGGCAGCCTCTTGTTCTTTGTTTGTCTCCTGATGTAAGCTCGCTCCATAATGTCACCCAAAAGAAAAAAGACCGAGATCCAAACGGAGCCGAGCGCCGAAGTCCGCCGTCTGCGGACAATGCTGAAGACCGCGATGAAGGTTCTCGGCTTCACGAACCGGGATGTGGAGCGGAAGCTGGGCCTGAGCGGCAGCTATCTCAGCCGGCTTTTCTCCGGGATGATCGACCTGAAGGTGGACCACGTCGTGGCCATCGCGCGGGTGATCGGGGTCGAGCCGGAAGAGCTGTTCCAGCTCGCCTTCCCCCGGAAGAAGCGAGCGCCGAGCGCTGGCGCGGCACGGCTGCGGGAGACGCTGGAGGAGTACCAGCGCACCGGCAATGCTCCCTGGGGCGGATCGCTCAACCTTGCTGATCTGGAGTTCGAGGACTCCGAGACGCCGGCCCAGCAGCAGAAATCGGATTCCGGCAGCGGCGACTTGGAGCAGGTCCTCGAAAAGATGATGGCCAAGGCCCTGCACAAGGTCCTCGACCGGATGGGGTGACTCCGGAACCCGCGCGGAGTCACTCCGGCCGCCCTTTCCGGCAGTTTCAAGGTGAAAATTTAAGGGGCAGCGGCTGCCCTCTGAATTTCCGCGTCCAAATTTACAGGGCAGTCGCTGCCCACTAAATTTCCGTCCGGGTACAGGCAATCCGGAAGCAGAAATTTACGGGGCAGCGGCTGCCCTTCACATTACCGGGCCGAAATTCAGGGGGCAGCGACTGCCCACCAAATTTCCCGGTTGAAATTTATGGGGCAGTGACTGCCCACCAAATTCGGGATGGCAAATTCATGGGGCAGTCGCTGCCCGCTAAATTTGGGGCTGCTGATTGGTGTCCGGGGGCGCACTCCTCTCTCCACGGCCGGGCAGAATGATTCCCGGCTTCCCGGGCGTGGCAAAATGACGCGATCAGGTGCTCCAAGCCGCCGAAAAGGAGATTGCTCGCCTCCGGCGCGAGTTGGAGCGGCGCTCCGGCCCAACGGGCCGGTAGAGCCCAGCCCAGGGCTGAGCGCAGCGATGCCCTGGGAGCACCCATCATTCCGCAGAGTGCCCTGGAGGGGGCGCGAGAGGGGCGAGGGAAGATTCTCGCGGCCTTGCAGGCCGCATGGATGAAATGACCTGTTTCCCAGGGCATCGGCCTGCGGCCTCAGCCCCGGGCTAGGTTCTCCCGGCCCGTTGGGCCGGAGCCGGCAACGGCCGGCGCTACCAGGAAAACCACCCTCTCCCCGGTCGTGGCACAATGACGCCACGCTGACCAGGGAGGCTCCATGACGCCGGACACCAAGGCAGAGGGCTTTGTGGCGGGCACGCGCAAGATCGTGCAGATCCTGCGCTACGGCCCGCGCGAGCTGGCCCTTTCGCTCCTGGGCCTGCTTCTTCTGGGTGCGATCCCGCTGCTTCCCAAGCTCGCGGAGTGGCTGCCCATCGTGGCCCCGGTGCTGCCCTGGATGACCGGGGTGCTGGCCGTGCTGGGCCTTCTCCTGCTGGGCTTCTCGATCCGGCGAATCTGGAAGAAGGCCGTCGCGCCGCTCCCGGAGGGGAAGCCGAAGCCCGCGGCGATCAAGGGACCGGCCCCCTTCGGACCCCAGGACGCCGAGCTGTTCGCCCGCCTGGGCCGCAACGACGACCTCAACAAGCTCCGCGCCTGGATGCTTGACGACCAGAAGCCGCTCGTCGCGCTCATGGGTGAGTCCGGCGTCGGCAAGACCTCGCTTCTGCGGGCGGGGCTCGCCCATCATCTCCAGGACGACAAGGTTGCTGTCCTCTATTGGGAAGCTGTCCCCACCGAGCCCGAGGCGAAGCTGTTACACACGGTCCGGGAGGGCTGGGAGGACGAGGAAAAGGCTCCGAAGACGCTCGGGACGCTGCCGGCGGCGGTGGCGTCAGACTGCCGGGTGTTGGTGATCGATCAGGCCGAGCAGCTCTCACCCGAGGGGCATCCCCGGATCTTCAAGCTCCTGCGGCAGGTAGCCGAGGGGAACCCACCATACAAGGCGACCTGGGTGGTGGCGTTCCGGCGCGAGTTCCTGCCGGTCTGGCGGGACTTCGAGCTGAGTCTGCCGGAGGCGGTTCAGCGCCGGATGGAGACGTTGTCTCTTCAGCGCTTCCTTCCCAAAGCGGCCGAGAAGGTAATCGCGGTGCTGGCGGAGGAGGGGAACCTGCCGGTTGATCAGAAGCTCGTTGAGGAGCTCGTGGAGGGCGTAGCCGTCGAGGGCAAAGTCTCGCCCGCGGACATCGGCATCAGCCTGCTCGTACTGAGCGAGCTGGCCGGAGCGCGGCCGGACGGATCTCTGTCGCTGGATGACTTCCGTGAGAGCGGCGGTCAGGCAGGGTTATTGACGCGGTACCTGGAGAAGCTGCTGGAGCTGTTCCCCGAGACCGAGCGGCCGGAGGTGCTGCGGGGTCTTCTGGCCCTGGTCGATCTGGAAAAGGATCAGCGGCTGGCCGAGGGGCGGACGCTTGCGGAGGTGGAGGAGTCGGTCAGGCCCGCGAGTCCGCCGCGTTTCGCAGCGGCACTGAGGTTTCTGGCATCCGGCAAGGCGCGGGTACTGGAGGAACTTCCAGGAGAGCCGGTGCGATACCGGCTAGTACCTCGTCACGCTAGAAATGATGTGTTTGGGTGCCGATCTCCGCCTTGAGGGAGGTTACAATACTCTCAAGGAGGAACGGCGATGCGGAAGATCTACGTAATTACCCTCAGTGCCGAGGAGCGATCCAGTTTGGAGAAGTTGGTGTCGACCGGGAGCACCAGCGCCAAACGGCAGACACATGGCCGGATCCTGTTGAAGGCAGATACGAGCGCAGCGGGCCCGGGGTGGTCCGATGAGCAGATCTGTGCAGCTCTGGATATCGGTCTCTCCACGGTAGAGAGGGTCAGGAAGCGCTTCGTCGAGGAGGGAATGGAATCCCTTCGATCTCGCCCTAAAACACCACGACTCGCGCGCCGTCGGCTCGATGGGGAGCAGGAAGCCCGTCTGTTGGCTCTGGCCTGTAGCCCTCCTCCTGAGGGACGCGCTCATTGGACTCTTCGACTGTTGGCGGATCAGATGGTGGTGTTGGAGCATGTGGAGTCGATTTCTCACGAGACCGTCCGACGGACACTTAAAAAAACGAGATCAAGCCCCACCTGAAGAAGTGTTGGTGTATCCCGCCCGAACACAATGCCGAGTTTGTCTGCTGCATGGAGGATGTTCTGGAGGTCTATCGTCGCCCGTATGATTCCTTGCGGCCGGTCGTCTGTATGGACGAGAGCACGAAGCAGTTGTTGGCGGAGGTTCGTGCTTCGAGACCTGGCCAAGCTGGCGCCGTGGAGCGCTACGACTATGAGTATCAGCGCAACGGTGTTGCCACTCTGTTTTTAGCCTTTGAGCCCTTGGCAGGCTGGCGCCAGGTGCGAGTTACCCAGACGCGGACGCGCAAGGATTGGGCGTGGTTCATCAAAGACCTCCTCGACGAGCGGTATGCCCAAGCTGAGCGAGTCGTCCTGGTGATGGACAATCTCAATACCCATTCCGGCGCCTCGCTGTACGAGACCTTTGCTCCTGAGGAGGCCTTACGGCTGCTGAGGCGTTTAGAGATCCACTATACCCCCAAGCATGGGAGTTGGTTGAACATGGCTGAAGGAGAATTCAGCGTCTTGGGCCAACAGTGCCTGGATCGGCGGATTGCCAGCTCCGAGCTGGTGGTACAGGAAACGGCGGCCTGGCAATCTCACCGTAATCAGGCCGCCATTGGTGCCAACTGGAAGTTCACCACCGAGGATGCTCGGGTAAAGCTACGAAAACTCTACCCATCATTCCTATCGTGACTAGGTACTAGGGAGCGGTGGACGGCTTTGTCGTCCAGCAAAAAGATGATCCTTCTCGCACCGCGGGGTAGGCGGGAGCCCGCCCCGTGGGGTAGTGAGCGCCTGCAACCATCGTTGAGACGAAGCTCATCCTGGGATCACGCCACCTCGAGCGACTCGGGGAGAGGATTTAGTGGCTCGGGGACAGCCCCACGGTGCTGTCGATCGAGCCGCGCCCCGTGGGGCAGGTTGCGCCTGCAACCAAGGGCCTCCCTCCCGCCGGGGAGCCCGCGGTGCAATCAACGAGCGCGCAACTCTTCGCGGAGCACCTGGCGCAGCGCCTCGACGGTAACCGGAGCCGACTCGGGAGCCACGGCGGCGCGCAGCGCGGCATTGATGAGCGTCTGGTAGCCCTTGCCCTCGCGCTC